>Ga0310690_10003357_pt1 | contig 24177 bp, 28 predicted proteins | sample AusTroGonzalo_MG_2_FD_207661 | JGI IMG/M metagenome (GOLD analysis project Ga0310690, IMG submission 207661) | Bovine rumen microbial communities from tropical cattle in Woodstock, Queensland, Australia - Gonzalo_04 (v2) (version 2) | ecosystem: Host-associated > Mammals > Digestive system >... | reverse complement strand
ATTGTCTACGCTTAAACCCTGCCTCACGGCTCGGGCTCCAAGGCTATGTACCGGCTGCCCGCTACGGCTTTACCGGGGACGGACTTTCACCGTCCTGTCTTACACGCACCGAACTGGCGCACCCTCCTTCGTTTCATGCCCTCATCATATCCGGAACGGATATAAAAAACCAGCGATTGTCATGCGGGTCAGCTCCCGCGGCAGTTGAGTCCGGTGCAGCCGCCCTTCCGGTAAACAGTACCACCGGGGCACTCCTTTTTGCAATACCGGCTGTCTGGAAAAAACTTCCTTGACTTCCGGGAAAATTCGTGTAGAATCTTCCCCGGTATTATTTTGAAGGAGGAGAATCCCTATGAAGAAACTGTTTGCCCTGGTCCTGACCCTGTGCCTGCTGTGCGGCTGCGCTGCTTTCGCCGAAGATGGCAATTCCATGAACTGGTCTGATGCGGAAGCCAAGCTGGCCGAATTCGGCCTGTCCGGTGAATTTGTCGTTCTCGACATGCTGGGCCTGAAAGTCTGGGTGCCCGAAGGCATGGTCGCCACTGAAGTATCTGAAGCGGACGCTGCCGCCGGCCGTCTGGCTCTGTTCTTTGACGCTGAAAAGAACTCCTATCTGGCTGTGGATGCCGCGAACGTCGAAGGCCTGACCCTGGATTCGTATTATGAAAGCGCCATGAACACTGAAGGCCTCAGCAGCGTAGCGATGGTTTCTTTCAACGGCCTGAACGGAGTCGCCTACAAGAGCGAGACCGCGAATTTCTGGAGCGTTTCCCTGGTGGACACCAACAGCAACCTTATCAATTTCGTCTCCGGTCCTGCTGATGACGAGAATTGCTACATCGTTTTCTCCGCCATCGTTGCTTCCATCCAGCCCGCTGAATAATTCACACACTCAGCAAATCGCCGGTGCTGCGCCATGCAGCACCGGTTTTTCTTTCCCGATTATTCTCTCTCCCGGGAGAAATAACCGCCGGTATCTTTCCCTTCCCGTCCTGTATTCCGCTCTTCCCCGGTGCTATGATGTGTTCACGGTCAGGGAAATGACCGGAAATGACGGAGGAGGAATAAAGAATGCTGCTGCTGATCGTTGCCGTAGTCTTCGGAGTTTTCCTGCTCAGCAGAAGCCCGCGGCTTGAAGGTGTTTCCGACGTTCGCGCCCATGTGGAAGAGAAAAAATCCACTGTCCGTGCCTATGTGGACGGAAAGCCCGTAAAATCATATCTGAAGGAAGACTGAGATCCAAGCCAAAAATTTTTTGAAAAAACTTTGTAACGAAATTTCGTTTCAGCCGTCTAAACTGTGAGTGGCGAAGAAAACCACCCGTAAGAATCTGGAGGAGGAATAGAATTATGACCACTATCATGTCAATTGCAGCCGGGCTGGCCATCGGATACTTCATTTATCAGTACTTTGTGAGCAGCGGAAAGGGACAGACCCATGGCCGCATTCACAAAAGTGCAAGCGACAAGAAGGTCTGCGGCGTCTGCGGCGGTATCGCGGAATGGCTGGGCGTTGATCCCACGATCATCCGGATTGCCTGGGCGATCCTGGTCTGCGGCTGGGGAACCGGCGTCCTGCTGTACCTGATCTGCGCGTTTATCCTGCCCGAAGAATAAGGGAAATCGATAGGAGGAAAAAGAAAATGGCAAACAAGAGCTTTTTTGACACACTGACCCAGTACCGTCTGAAGGTGGAAAAGGACGGAAAATCCGTTATGAACGTACCCGGCATTTTTGCCCTTCCCGGCGTGCTCGTTGCGCCGAAGCTGAGCCTTGCCGGACTTGTCGCCGCGCCTCTCCTGGGGCTTAAGGTCCATCTGGAAAACGAGGACGGAAAAGATTTTGACGTGGAAGGCGCGGTCCGGAAAGCCGCTGAAGCGGTAAAGGATACGGTAACCACCGTAACGAAGACCGTCAAAGAGGAAATCGACAAAGCCTGGGAATCCGTTTCCGCCGATGATCCGGAACCCTGCGATGAAACCGCAGATGAAGCCGTAAATGAAGGCGAAACCGAAAACAATGATATCCCTGCCATTGAAGTGAAGACGGAAGATTCAGCGAAGGAATAATACGGAATCCCCTAAAAAAACGGCGCTCATCACGAGCGTCGTTTTTCATTGATTCAGTCCTGTTCTTTCTTCCACTCCAGGCACTGTTCCAGCGGTATGGGCCTTGCGTAATAGTATCCCTGGAAGCTCTGCGCGTGGAGATCCCGCAGGATGTCCCGCATGCCTGCCGTCTCAATTCCCTCGACACAGACTTTTGACCTGAAGATGGAAGCAAGATCAACTACGTTTTTCACAAGCAGCCGGTCCGTATCACTGTTTTCAATGTTCTGGACAAAGCTGCGGTCGATTTTGATCACATCCAGCGGCAGGTCCTTGATGATGCCGATGGAGGAGAATCCTGTTCCGAAATCGTCCAGCGCAATCCGGATGCCCCTGGATTTCAGGCCGGCAATCACGTTTTCCAGCATTTTGATATCCAGCAGCCTGCACCGTTCCGTTACTTCCAGGCACAGATGTTCCGGCGGGAAATCCAGCACGCTCAGGATGTGCAGTACCTTGTCCGTAAAATCCGGTTTTTCCATCTGGGAATAAGACAGGTTGACGTTGATCACGAATTCCGGGATGCGGTTCATTATCTGCTTTGCCGCCAGGATCGCTTCACGGATAATCCACTCGCCCAGTTCCGGGAACAGCGGGTCTTTTTCCAGAACCGGAATAAAAGAATCCGGCGGAACCGTTCCGTAGCGGTCGTTTTTCCAGCGCAGCAGCGCCTCAGCGCCGATCATTTTCTCCGTTTTCGCATCCACAACCGGCTGGTACAGCAGGAAGAATCCTTCCTGCCCGCGCGTGATGGAAGCCCGGATCGCATGAAGCATTTCCAGCTTGTGGTGGTTTTCTTCACTCAGGTCATTCCGGAACTCCACCATATCTCCCTTCCGGAGCGTCTTTGATTCTTCGCATGCAAAAGTAAGGCAGGAATAGACCGTCTGCGAATCGATATCAAAGCTGTCCACCCGCAGCACGCCGCTGTTCAGGGTAAGCAGGATCTTCCGGCCATCCACCGTGAAATCATCCTGGAGACGTGCCCGGAAACCGTTGTATTTCTCCCTCATCTCCGCAACCGTCAGCGTATTGCTGATGACCGCGAACTTTGTCCCGTCAATCCTGTAGGTGTGCCCTGTGTTTCCCGTTTCCTCGTAAACCGCCCTGGCATAGTGCTGCAGCACGAGGTTTCCGAAATGATACCCGTACATCTCGTTGATCTCGGAAAACCTGCTGATACTGACCAGCATGACGTTGATGCTTGCGTTTCGTTTGATGCAGCTGTCCAGGTCCTCAAAGAAACCGTACTGGTTCCGCAGTCCGGTCAGCGTGTCGATATGCCCCTGCAAACCGTGATTCCGGATCGTCCCGGCGAAATAGTCAGGCTCACCGGCAGGATCACGGATGACGGTACCGCGGCAGGTGCATACATCATATTCCCCGGTAATGCGCTGCGCCCGGTACTGCATGTCGTGGCCGGCGGCGTTTCCGGCGAAAATCTCATTGATCCCCTGATGATAAGCCTCCCGGTCTTCCGGATGAATATGGCTTTCCCAGATGTCCCCCGCGCCGTACATATACTCTGACGGCAGGCCGTAAGTATCCACTGCGTTTTTGGACCAGCGGGAATAATCATATTTCATGTCGCAGAGATATACATAATTCCCTTCCGAAACAATCTCAAACGACCTGAACAGCGCGTCCAGCATGATCCGCCGCTCTTCGCTGATTACCCTGATATTTGCCTTTTCCTTGAGGGAAAGGCTTTCCCGGAGAAGTTTCTGTTCCTTCAGATGCGTTTTGTTTTCATACATCAGGCCGTCCGCGCGGGTGAATACATCCCCGACAAGGCGGTCGTTTTCCGGCTGGTATTCCGCCATTCCGGATGCGATCTCCGGGCCCTCGCTGATCCGTATATTCTCTTCCACCTGCCTTCGCAATCCCGCGAGCAGCTTCTCCCGGTTTGCGAAATCTTTATCCCGGAGAATGATGGCGAATTCATCCCCGCCGATCCGGTACACGGGACTGTGCTGGTATGTCCGGCAGATCAGCGTGCAGCAGGCCCTGATGTATTCATCCCCCGCCCGGTGTCCTTCCGTATCGTTGATCGTCTTCAGGCCGTTGATATCACACACCACAATGCCGAAAGGTTCGCCGCCGCCATCGATCTGCCTCTGCAGTTCTTTTTCCGTTTCGTGATAAGCCGTCTTGTTTTTTACATGGGTCAGTTCGTCCCGCCGGGCCATTTCGTTGGCCATGGAAAGCGCCGCCAGGTGTTCCTGTTCCCTGCGGACGTCGTTATCGCGGTTTTCAACGCAGATGATAAAATGGCTGTGGTCCGTGGAGTACGTGACCTCCATGCGCGTATACTGTGTTTTTCCGCCGCCCACAAGCATACGGTAGTCTTCTGTCAGCTGCCTGCGGTTCTCCAGGCCGGTGATCAGGTGGTCCCTGTCCAGGAAGTTCCGGATTCTTTCCCGGTCCTCCGCGTGGATCAGCCTGTCCAGGTTCTTCCTGGATGTAGCGAAGAAATCTTCCCCTTCTTCCTGGACCTTCAGCTCCCCGGATTTCCGCTTCACGGAAAGCTCGGCGTAATGGGCGCTTTCACGGTCAATGTAGTAGATCAGGTCATAATGGGCAGCCATGCTTTCGGCAATCTGGGTGTATGTAACGCTCTTTTCCCGGTCCGCCTTCAGGGCAAGCTGTGCTTTTACTTCCTCGTCAATATTTTCGATACAGACGATAATATGCTTCCTGTCCCGCGCCATGATCTCCGTGTGCCGGATATGCCGGACCTTTCCGTTCACAACCAGGCGGTAGGCAATGGAAAATGAATTCCTGCCCTTCAGGTTGTCCAGCATAACGTCCTTGTAATGGATGGCAAGTACCTTTTCCTGGTCTTCAGGATGCACGTATTTGGCGATGCTTCTCCTGCTTTCAGCGAAAAAGTCATTTCCGGTCGCCGGCACATTCAGCTTTTTATACTCATCCGTTGAGGAAATTTCACTGTAGGTGCTGTCGTCGATATTGATGTAGTACAGCGTATCATACTGTTCGGCAAGGCTGGAAGTGATCTGGTTGTAGATCTCTTTCTGCCGCGCGGTTTCCCGGTCTTTTTCTTTTTGCCGGTATTGCGCGTCAATATCATTCAGGCCGACAACCAGCCGCATACCTTCTTTTTCTTCCACGACAGCGGCGCTCATCTGGACATGGATGGGTTTTCCGTTCATCAGAAGGCGGTAGACCAGGGTAAAAATACCGTTTTCCTGAATCTCCGCCATGATATTCTCTTTGGTGAAGGCCGTCAGAAAACGGTCCAGGTCGTCCGGATGGTTGAACACACGGGAAGCTTCCCGGACGGTGCTGAAAAAATCCGTTCCGTCCTTTGCCTGCGCAAAGCTGTTCTCATAATCGTCCGTCGCGCTGAATTCCCGGTAGAGGTCTGTCTGCGGATCCACCACATATACACAGATAAAGTTGCCTGTAAGGGCATGGAGCCGGGCGTAAACCACCCGTTCCTCCTGTATTTTCTCCTCCGCCTGCCGCTGCTTCATCACCTCGTCTATATCCGATACGGCGATCACGATGAAGCGTTTGTCGTCCTCCATCCGGGTAACCGTCATCTTGACATAGAGCGGCTTTCCGTCCACGATCCTGCGGAAGGCCAGTTCAAACCGGCTGTCTTTCTCAAGGGCTTCCGTGAGGGCCTTCCGTTCCATCGTCCGGACAAAAGCTTCCCTGTCCTCAGGATGGATATATACCCCGGCTTCCCGTACGCAGCTTTCAAAGAAATCCTTCCCCCGCCTTGCCTCAGTAAGCACGCCGTGTCTGTCGTCGGTATGAAAATCGACAAACTCATCCGTATCCAGATTGACGTAATACAGATCGATATAGCCCTGGGCCAGCGCATGGGCGATATGGGTATACATCAGGAGAACCTCCTCATCATTTCCTGCCTCCGCCTCGTAATACATGAGGCAGGATTCATGATCCGACGGAAAAAGCAACTTTCACCTGCCGGCTCCGGAGAGCGTTTTATTTCAGCATTTTGATGCAGTAAAGAAATTCTATCATGACCGGAGCAAAAAGTCTACCTTGTTGCCGCCCTGCGAAGGAAACCGTTTTTTTTCGCTGTCGCTCCGCCCGGAAATATGATATACTTGAAAAAAAGGAATCCGTTTGAATAAGGGGGCTTTTCCATGGATACAAAAATGAGACTGGTAACCCGCAGCGATTTTGACGGCCTGGCCTGCGCCATGATGCTGAAGGATATGGACATGATTGATGAAATCAAGTTCGTTCATCCCAAGGATGTGCAGGACGGGAAAGTGGAGCTGAGCAAGCGCGACATTACCACCAACCTTCCCTACGATCCCCGGGTAGCCCTGGCTTTCGACCATCACGAGTCGGAAGTGGACCGCCTGAAGGCCCTGGAGACAGGCGGCAAGCTGATCATTGATCCCACTGCCCGCAGCGCGGCCCGTGTCGTCTATGATTATTACGGCGGAAAGAATACCTTCCCCCGCGTCAGCGAGGAGCTGATGGCCGCGGTGGACAAAGGCGATAGCGCGGATTTTACCATGGATGAGATCCTTCATCCGGAAAAATGGGTCCTGCTGCATTACCTGATGGACCCCCGGACCGGCCTTGGTCGTTTCCGGAATTTCCGTATTTCCAATTACGACCTGATGATGCAGCTGATCGATTTCTGCATGAATCATACCATTGACGAGATCCTGGAGCTTCCGGACGTCAAGGAGCGGGTCGATCTGTACTTTGAGCAGGCGGATCTGTTTACGGAGCAGCTGAAGCGGATTGCGAAGATCTACGGCAAGGTGGTCGTGCTGGACCTGCGGGAAGAGGAAGTTATCCATGCCGGCAACCGGTTTATGATTTATGCCCTCTATCCCGAAACCCAGATTTCTGTCCACGTTGCCTGGGGCTTCCGGAAACAGAATACCGCCGTCATGATCGGCAAATCCATCGTAAACAAGGGTTCCGAAGCGGATATCGGCGAGCTTTGCCTGAAATACGGCGGCGGCGGCCATCGCAACGCCGGTACCTGCCAGCTGGAGAATGACGAAGTGGATGCAAAACTGCCGGATATCATTGCCGCACTGAACATATAAAACCCGGTTCTCCCATTTGAAAACGACGCCCGGACGGGCGTCGTTTCTTTTATCTGTATACGTTCCAGGACTCAATTCCTTCCCACGGAATCACGGTCAGCCAGCTTTCATCCGGAAGCAGGATCCATGAGGTATCCTGCTTTTGCTGATGAATGGTGTTGATTTTATCCGCGTATCCGAGAAGGGACACGGATACGCCGCCATCCGGGACGGACATTGTTTTATATCCTGCGTGTCCCAGTTTAAGGCGGTAAAACCAGTCTGCGTAAACCGCGTTAACGCCGCAATGGATCACAAGGGGGTATTCCAGCACAGAAGGGTCGTCGGGAAAGTCCGCTTCCGTATATCCGTAATCACCGGGATAGCCGATAAAAAACAGCAAATGAAGGCCGGGATGCAGGAGGGAGATGACATCTCCGGTTTCAAGCAGCGAAGCGTATCGGGCCCATTCCTGCCGGCCCGGGGCTGCTGCAGAGACAATCCTTCTGTCCAGGGCGTCTCTCTTTTCTTCCTTCGCGATCGTATACTTTTCGATGCCGGCTTCTTTCCATACATACTCGATGAATCCGCGGCAGTCCAGACCGAAAAAGTATTTCACATCCTTCCGGTAATACACCTGGCTGTCCTGCCATTCCACCCATGGGATGTAACCCGGGGCATTGCTCAGGACATAGTTCATTTTGCGGCCGCCGTAGAAGTAGGGTATACCGTAGTTCAGCAGCGGCTGTATTTCAGCGCCGGTAATAATGTTATACCTTTCAAGGAACGGATTCCCTTCTTCCAGCATGCTGAAAGCCGTATCCAGAATCGCTGATCTCCTGACAGTTCCGTTGGCTTTGATGACGGATATTTCCTGATCACTCATGCTTGCAGGCCCCGGATAGCGCATCACAAGACCTTCGGTAGCGGTCTTGTCGTACATGGCGTCCACTTCCTGCGGTCTGGCAGGCTGCGCTTCTCCCTCAGCAAAGGAAACATTATTGCTGAAAAGCAGGCAAAAGACCGCAAGCAACAGTACAAAGCATTTTTTCATGTGTTTACTCCGTCCATGATGATCAGGAGCATCGTTTTTTATGGACCGTCCTCAACGAGGGGAACATTACCAGTTGCCATCATCTGGCGTACAATCGGGGCACCAGCCGCCGGACATGCTGTCCAGCTGTTCCTGCGACAGTTCATAGCCGATTTCCTTTGCAAGGGCAAGGAAGTCTTCCGGGGTTTTTGCGGCCTCGGCTCTTTTCTTCTGCTCGCTGGTAAGTTTGCTGAGAATGCTCTGGGGAATGTTCATACAGTTACCTCCTGCAAAAATATAGTTGCTGTTTGATACGTAGATTATATACCGGATGAAACCATCAGACAATGCCTGTTGATCGGCTGACCCTGCCGTTTTGAGAGGAACTTTTTTTGAGAGGAACTTTTTTTGAGGGGAACCATTTTTGAGGGGAACCAGGTGGCCTTCAGAATTCATCATGGAAGAATCGCTTCATAGCTCCCTTGTATTGTGTCAGCATCAGGGCAACGTCGCTGTATGTTTTGCCGCTGATGCTGTTTTCATTCCCTTCCTCCTGTGTTGTGTCCACGAGATCCAGGTAACCGGCATATTCCTCTCCGGCCATCAGCTTCCGCAGCGGTTCCAGGATGCTGTTGATTTTCATCGACTTGTAAGGATTCAGCGGTTCATCCGGTTTCCTTCGGGACTGCATCTGGAATTCATAGTACAGCTGGTCAAACAGGTCTCGCAGGATCGTAAACTCTTTCTTATCCGCAGTGTATTTTTCCGCGGTCTCTTTGCCTCCTTTTATCGTACACCATTCGCGTATCGTAATCATACGGGAAGGTCCACCGTCTCTTCAAGTCTCATATAGTCTCATAGGGTCTCATAATAATCTAATTTCTAATTTTCATATTTTATTAATTTGCTTTTTTATCATCTTTATGGAATTATGAATTGACTTTTTCATCATTTTTATGATATCATCCGGGTGAAAGGGAGTGAGTTTTTTGAAACATACGCCGATTGACAGGGATCGTTGTATTACGAATCTGTATACGCTGGCAAAGAAAAAAGGCATCCTGATCCGGGATCTGGAAACCTCCTGCGGTGTCAGCGTCGGGTATCTCGCCCGTCTCCGTCAGGATAAAAGGAAGCCGCTGCCCGGGTCTGATTTCCTGTTCCGCGCGGCAGACGCCCTGGATACCTCTGTCGATTCGCTGATGTATTTTAATTACCAGTTTGCTTCGGAAAAGGATCTGAAGCTGAATAAGTTTATCGGCAAGCTGATCCGTGATTCCCTTTCGGAGAAGATCGTCTGGGATATGGATAATGCCTGTTATCCTTCCCCTGTAATCCGGGAATCGCAGGTTTCGCATCCGCAGCATCCCCTCATCGCGCTGGATCCCGATCTGATCCTGGAAAACCGCTCAAAGGAATACTATTATTCTCTTTTCCATCCGAATGAATTTAATCTGATACCGCGCACCGCCTGGCGTACCTCCCTTTCGGAGAATGTCCTCTTATATCTGACGCGCGTTTCCTCCGGTTCGGATACGGATTATCCCGCTGCGCTGAATTCAACCTATGATTCCGAATTGGGCTCGGATTATATTGAACTGTATCTTCATAATACAAAAGAAGGTATGCTCTCCCCTCTGTGCTGTACGAGCGGTGACCATCCGGATATCCTTCATGAGCCGCTGGTAACGCTGTATGAAGCGGTCGCGGAATGTCTCCATTGCAACGTACTTGATCGCTGTGCCATCAGCGCGATTGATGATTATCTGAATGATATTAACCTTGACGAATGATAAGGAGGACCCGTTTGAACGCGCAGGAATACCTGTCCCAGTACCGCCGGTTAAGGGAAATAAAAAAATATGATACCGGAATGCTGAGTACGCTTCGTCTTTCAGTTGCCAATACGCCGGCGCCGAAGATCAAATCGGATCCGGTGCAGGTCTCCCCCTCCGGCGAAGCGCCCTATGTGCGGATCCTGGAGCGTATTGAGCATCTGGAGAAAAAAGTGGAACTGGAACAGCAGCTCCTTGATCGCCTGAGAAATGAAATCATGCAGGCGGCGGATAAGCTGGATCCCAGGGAAGCACTCCTGGTCTCCCTGAGATATATTATCTGCAAGAAGTGGGAAAACATTATGAAAACTCTGAATGTCAGCCGGGCCACAGTGTTCCGCTGGCATGATGAAGCCCTTGCGAAGCTGAAGCTTCCGGAACATCCGATCAATATTGATAAGGAACTGGCCATGCCGGATGCAGCCGGTGAATAGGTGAGAGATGCACTGCATAGCATTGTATGCGCAAGAAGGATAAATGATATTTGTACAATACAGTTGACTGAGAGGAAGTGACATGGCAAAAATGGGACTGATTGATCTGGCAAGCGCTAACTCTTTATGGCGCGGAATGGATTATTTTGAACAAAAGAAAGTACTTCTTTGGTCAAAAACAGGACAGGGCACTTTTGACGGAAAAGTCCAGGGCAATTCAATATATCAGGTTCATCTGGATGAAGATCATCCCAGGCGTTCCACATGCACCTGCCCTTTTGCTGATGGCAGAAGGGTCATCTGCAAACACATGATCGCCATGTACTTTACGATCTATCCGGACATTGCCAAAGAAGTATTGGAGGAAGCAGAAAAGTGGGAAAAGGAAGAAGCTGAAAGAGAACAGCAGCATTATGCAGAAATAGAACGATATGTCAAAAGTCTCAGCAAAGCACAATTACAGGAGGAACTGCTGCGCTATATTGTAGAAAGCGAACAAAACCGGAATTATTGGTAGTCAATATGGTAAGATGCCTTGTCTCATAAGCATTTCTCTGATATACTGCCGCCCAAGGGGGGTGCATCACAATGACAATCCTGGAAGCAATCGATGCCCGGCATTCTGTGCGGGCTTATCAGGACAAACCGATCGACAGTGAAACCCGCAGGCAGCTGGATGCGTTTCTGGCTGACTGCAATCAGGAATCCGGCCTGAATTTCTTCATCCGTTATGATGATCCGGAGGGCTTCGATTCCAGGCTGGCCCATTATGGCAGCTTCAGGAATGTCCGGAACTACATTGTGCTCTCCGGAAAGAAGTCAGATGATTTCGATTACCTGTGCGGCTATTACGGTGAGAAAGTAGTGCTGTTTGCCCAGCAGCTCGGCCTGAATACCTGCTGGGCAGCCCTGACGTTCAACAAGAAAAAGGTCAAAGAACTGATCCCTGCAGGCGAAACGCTCTGCATGGTCATTTCCCTTGGTTATGGAGAGACCCAGGGCGTGAACCGGAAAAGCAAATCCGCCCAGGATGTCACAGAAGGCAGCATTGCTGAGCCCTGGTTCACCAAAGGAATCGAAGCGGCGCTGAAAGCCCCCACCGCTGTGAACCAGCAGAAATTCCAGTTCAGCCTGAAAGACGGCAGCCCGTACATCCGGGTGAAAGGCCTCGGCGCATACGCAAAAGTGGATCTGGGCATCGTTGCCTGTCATTTCGAAATTGCGTCCGGGAAAAAGGTCCTGCACTGATCGGACCAAACCTCCATCCTTTCGTCTTTCCGCTGCCAAGATGCCGGCAATGAGTGTTTGAGGCGTCGGCAGTGAAAGGAAAGACAACCTGCTGTTTCAGGGAGGAAATGACAATGGGAGAAAATGTAAGCTGCCCGGTGGTTGAAGGACTGAGCCATGTGGCGATCCGGACCCGTGCGATCGAAAACAGTATCAAATTTTACACGGAAGTGCTGGGCCTCCGGGAGGCGTTCCGCATGTACAGGGACGACGGCTCCCTGGGGACGGTATACCTGTTCCTGGCGCCCGGGCAATACCTGGAACTGTTTGTGGACGGCACCCGGGAGGGAGTCCATGGACGGGATGTGATCGGCATGTGCCATATCTGCCTGATGACGAAAGATATCCATCGTGCATATGACGCAGTCCGGGCCGCCGGCGGGCCGCTGGATTCCGAAGTGAAGCGGGGAAACTCCCGCTGCCTGATGTTCTGGACCCATGATCCGGACGGTACGCAGATTGAAGTCATGGAAATGCCGCCCGAATCCCTCCAGGCCCAGGCAGATCAGCGCCTGGCCGGGACATGAAACTAAGCAAAACGACACTCGGATGAGTGTCGTTTTGCGTTGATGATCGTCCTCAACGAGTTCCCTGTTTCCCGTCTGCAGGCTGTTTCGAATTGAAGTTAAAAACGATCCCAGAATGTCTGGACGTATTTTACGGCCGCCTCAACATATTCCTTACGTTCCCTGTCGTGGTTATCCTTGATCGCATTCACATATCTTTCCATGGAATAGCCGTAGCTCTTGTATAATCTGCCAAATGCAGCCAGGGCTTCACATTCATCCTTGTCCAGGCGTCCGTGGTACAAGCCGCCGGTCACTTCTTTCAGCTGTTCCAGGTTCATAATTTTCATTTTATTCATGGCTTTATTCCCCTTCGTGTTTTTCTCTGCTTATTTCAGACTGTACTGCACAGTCATCGGTTTATACGCAGATCAGAAATGAAGTGGCAGTACAACCGGAACACCAGCCGCTCCGGTATCACCCCTCCCCTATTACTTGACATATGACAAGTAGCATGCTAATCTTTTATTCGGGAGGCGATCGGTGTTGAATCAAATTATCCATAAACTCACGGATATGAGCTATCTCAGTTGGGCGAAGGCACGCAATTCATCCGGTACAGCCGGTTCCTTTTTGAAGGCTTATGAAGACAGTCCTGAAGGAAGAACCTATTACAAGCTGTCAAACTATGATGCCTGGAAAGGCATCATTGGCCATGAATGCGTAAATGAAATCATCGTGGATCGTCTGCTGACGATCCTGGGCATTGATCACCTTTCCTATCAACTGATTCACGCGAAGATTCTGATCGATAAAAAGGAATATGAAACCTGGCTTTGTGCCTCAAAAGATTTCAAAAAGCGCGGTGAAAGCAAGATTGCGCTTGACGCATACTATCAGGCGGAGCATCTGAACAATGAGTCCCCTTTGGATTTCTGCATTCGTTCCGGCTGGGAAAACACGGTCTATGAAATGCTGGTTGTTGATTACCTCATTCTGAATCGTGATCGCCACGGCGCAAACATGGAAGTCCTCCGCAGTCCGAGACAGAAATCAGTACGGCTCGCGCCGCTGTTTGATCATGGATTGTCGCTTCTCAGCCGGTGCGAAAGCACGGAATCAATGCTCCGGGAAGATTTGATGGCGGATAAACCGGTTCAATGTTTTGTCGGATCGCGGTCCGCATGGGAAAATCTGAAGCTGATTCCCAATGACTGCCGTCCAAAGATACATCCTTTATCGCCGGAAGATCGTCCCCTTTTGCTGGACGGTCTGTCAGAAGCCCTTGATCCCCAATGGCTGGACAGGATCTGGGAAATGATCTGGATGAGGTGGCAAGCCTATGAGAATCTTTGCAATCAGGGATGAGAGTCTGTCTCCGGACATTGTGCTGGGATGGCTGATCTACTATGAACGGGCAAAAGCGTTCTATATTGAATTGCCGGAGGACGCCGACCCCTGGGAAACGCCGCTTCTGCTTTCTTCTTTTGTAAAGCGCGGTCAGCACTCCGTGAACAGTTACTGGAGCCGGTTATGGGTGCAGCAGCGCATCTTTCCCCAGGACAGGCAGAATATCGGTCAGGTGCTGAAGGAAAACAAGCTTACAGAATATGATGAATTTCAGCTGTTGCTGCTGATCATGGGGCGCTGTGCCCAGGATGACTGCTATCTGGAAGAATTCAACGCGGAACAGCTTCCGGAATTACTGCTGGAGCGATGGAAAACCAAGGTCGAGGATGTTGTCCCGATCAAAGATTTCCGTTTGCTTGTGTTCTTCCGGAATGGAGAAACCCGTATTGCCGATGTAAAACTTCTGTCGGAGATGCATGATGAATGCAGGCCCTATATCATGCACGAAGAACAATTTAATCGCGTTGAAGTTCAGCCGGACGGTTACGGCGTGATGTGGAGCGAACGCGCCGTGCTTTCTGATCATGAGCTTTATAAAAACAGTCAGGCAATTCCGCTGGAACTGGAAGATTTTGTCGGATTTGTTCAACATAGGATCATCAGTGTCCATGAAGTCTGCCGGATCCTTGAATGCAGCCGTCAGAATATCGATGATCTGATAAAACGTAAAAAACTGCATCCCGTACGCCGGGATGCAAAGAATAAGCTGTTCCTGAAAAACGAAATCATGCAGCGAAAACAGCAATAGATTCCTTCGCTGGATTATTCAGATGAAAATGGAAGTGGCAGTGTCGAGGCACTCAAAATCCTGAAAGATCTCTATAACAGTCTGCTGAAACAAATCTGAGCCTTGCCCCTCGGACGGAAACGTCCGAGGTTTTTTACTCAGTCAATAACCGGGAGGATCCGCAGCAGTGTCCATGCTGCCATCTCAACATTTCCTTCAAACATGTTGTACTTCGGATTGGCAATAACCAGGATAAATCCTGTTTTAGGTCCGCTTTCTTCGCTCATGAATTCAATAAACGAGCTTTCCTCATTGATCCCGGAGAAAAGGCTGGCTGTTCCGGTTTCATCTGCCACAAGGGCAACCGTGGGATTGAGTTCTTGCATGACTTTGAGGACAAGCATGCAGTCGCCGCATTCTCCTTTTGCATCCATCCATTCCTGGATTGTAACAAACTTAGGTCCTTCATCAGCCTGTGCAATGCATGAAAGTGAAATGAGGACGAGGACAATGGAAAGTGCCAGTGCGATGGTTTTTTTCATTGAGGGTCGGCTCCTTTCATTTTTTGCGTTTTTCGGATATGAAATTCCTGATCTTTGCGTATCTATACGAAAATCAGAGCGATATTTCAACGTATTTCAGAGTGAAATTTATCCGCATTTCAGAGGAATAAAAAAGCAGCAGTTTTCACTCATCACTCTCCTCCTGCCTGAACTTCCTGTAATCTTTGTACATTACCCTGTAGGCCGGCGCATAGGCCTCCCGGTATTTTTCGGAATGCCGCGGCAGCCAGCCCTCTTCCAGCACTTTCCCTGCCGCTGCCTTCATGGCCTCGGAGCCGTCCAGTTTGACGCAGAAATTATAAACATTCTGCCGTGTGAAAGACAGCGGCTTTATCTTTGCAGAACAGCACAGCGGAACCACAAGCTCCTCCGCCGTCTTTCCCCGGGCTTTCGCCGCCCGAAGGTTCAGCCGGATCCATTGCGTGCTGATCTTTTCCACCAGCGGTTCCTCCGGATCCGCTTCCACCGCGTCCATCTCTTTTTTCAGGTATTCCAGTGCCTTTTCCTCGGAATCGATCAGGTGTCCGACGCCCAGCATCCCCTGGAACGCGAATTTCACCACGTCCTCTTCATTCATCAGGGGATACCGTTTTTTCTGTTCCTCCAGGCAGCGCTTCATTTCTTCCGCACAGGCAATCTTCAGTCCCAGCTCCGTTTTTGCATACCCGTCCCGTACAAACGCGATCCGGTGCGGATGACGAAGTTTCCGCAGGGCAGCCTGTTCCACCTGTCCTGCCCTTGCCCGGGAAAAGTTGAATCTCCTGCCGCATTCCTCCAGGGTCTTCCCCTGCCTGTACCGCAGGTCGAGAATTTCCTGTTCCCGTTCTTTCAGCAGTCCCAGGATATGTTCCAGCCCCTTCACCTGCTCTGCATCCAGCGGCCTGTATTCATCCTTTCCGAATACCCGCTCCAGTCCGATGTTTCGCAGGAGATTCTCCCGGAATGTTTCCGAGGCTACCGTCTCCGCTAAGCAGAACGGTTCCCCGTCCTCCCGCAGTACTGCAGGCTCCTGATACACCGGATTGTTGGTAATCACTTCGATTCCCTGTTTTTCAGCGTATCCGACCATCTCCCGGGTGTTCCCCGGCGCTCCGCTGTAATAGGCGATCAGGCGGTTGGAATGATCCACCATCCAGACGCTCCGCCGCCAGAACACATCCTGTTTGAACTGGTGCGCGATGGGCACCGTCAGGTCCGCTTCCCGCAGAAGCCGGCTGTACCGCTCCTGCCAGTCCACGCTCCACCGGTTGGAAAATCCCGGCCACGGAACCGCGCAGATCAGGTGAATGGAATCATCTTTCGCTTTCCGCTCCAGCACAAGCTCCCCGGCCCAGATATCCACGCCCATTCCCATACCGCAGATAAAAGTACGGTATCCCGCGGCAAGCGCATCTTCAATTTGTCCAGAAAGCCATTCCTTCACCGCTTCTTCCGGCAGATCCAGCTTTTCCGGCCGGTGCCCGGAAAAGCAGCACCGGTGCAGGCGTTTCTCCGCTTCAGCAGCCATATGCCCTTCCTCAATAATTTTTCAGATTCTTCCGTATCCCATGAAAAAGTCCCGTATAACTGGCCATATCGTTTTAGAGGAACTTTTTTGGAAGAATCGCACCATGGTCCTATTGTGTTACGTTCTCGTCGTACGGTTTTTACGTATTTTAATCATATCACAGGTACAGGGTGAAAAAAAGGGAAATAGACTGAAATCTTTAAGTTCGTTTTAGAAACCGGGTATATGATTCAGACATCAACAGAGAGGCAAACGGCCGACCTCTCGCCTACGAACCCCACCTCCGCCGAGCTTTTCTCCTTTTTTGCCGGCAGAGATGTTTCGATACAGATTCTTCCTACCCCTTTCGAAGACGACGCTTTGACCAGGAGCGTCGTTTTTCATTTTCCAACAGGCTCGAGGTAGTTTACTTCCTTCCCGGTGGATAGTGCATATTCTATTTCAGACCGGGTGCTGGATCCGATATACCTGCCGACGTTGATCACATAAATCTCATCCGCCATATCGATCTTCCGCTTGTGCATATCGTCCAGCATTTCCTTTGTACCGGGAGCCCAAACTTCTTCATCCCCGGAATGACCGAACAGCCCGACGCTGATCACAATGTTCCCATCCAGCGTCAGCCGCTTCTGGGTTTCCATAAAGGCATCCTTAAAGCGGGTGCTTCCGCAAAGGGTGATTACTTTATATTTTCCGATCATGGTGTCAACTCTTTCTGTCAAAGCTGATCATACTTGTCGCTTCTCCCCTTACTCTTCTCCACCGGATACTTGATTGCATTCTTCACCATCTTTTTCCGTACAATCGTCACCGGATCCAATCCCAGCTTGGCTGCCATCTGGAGACAGTAGTTCAGCACATCCGCCAATTCTTCCTCGACAGCCTGCGGATCGGCCTGATCATCCCATTGATAGCATTCCAGCAGTTCGCTGGCCTCGATGGCAATGGATTTCGCAAGATTGGCCGGCGTATGAAACTGATCCCAGTCCCGTTCTTCTGTGAATGCAACGATTTCTTCTGTAAGTTTCTTCAACTCATCCATGTTATCAATCCTGCCCTTGCAAAAATATATATCTTTAAGTTCGTTTTAAAAACCGGGTATATGATTCAATCATCAACAGGGAGGCAAACGGCCGACCTTCCGCCTACGAACCCCACCTCAGCCGGACTTTCTCCTTTTTGCCGGCAGAGATGTTTCGATACACAGATTCTTCCTACCCCTTTCGAAAACGGCGCTCGGACCAGGAGCGTCGTTTTTCATTTACATTAATAATAGTTTCCATATGCTTTTATGTTGGAGCAATGATAACCAAATCACCTTGAACAGCCACCTTTATCTCTGCCCTGTCTTTTCGCCTGCAGAGATACACAGAAGCATTTTCATATTCTTGAATCAGTTTGATGAGAGTCAAGTCCTCTTCGGCAAAACGTTTCTTTAATTCCTCAACATCCATCGATTTTTCCTTTCACCATCAAATCCGACCATATGGGCACGAAACCAAAAGGGTTGTATCAACATCACAAGGCGGTTCAATTCCACGATCGGGTCCGGGGCTGTAAAGCAAGTCATATATTTTTTCCTGCGCAGCGTCCCATTTTTCCCTGTCTTCCCTATTCATCAGTATAACAGTCCCGGTATTATCGAAATGGCCAAATACCTCATCATTCAAATTCTGGAGTATACCGCAAAACTGATCCAGTATCCGGTGTAATTCACCAGACATATTCTTGAAGGATTTGCAGCGAATATCCGGAGCATGTGCAATCCGGAATCTCAATTGCTTTGAGACAGTATAGCCAATAAGAAAGAATTCCATAGATCTGTACAATTCTTCCATCCACCTAAATGTACGCCATTCGTTGACAATCCACATTGGCATCAAAGTTTCAGATCCTGAATTTACTTCATACCTTGTAGCGCACGACATCAGATAAGCCATATATGGCATTGGCCTTCCAATCATTTTTGCCTCCAGTTTCTTCTAGGACATTCTGAATCGCCCTGTCGAATTCTGAAAACACTTCGTTCTTGTAGCTGGTGAACTTAACGCTCAATATGCATAACCTTCTTTACATTCATAGGTTTCTGCTGGCAATTCACCTTGAATCTTTATATCTTCTGCCTTGTAATACTTTTTTATTGTTGCAAGCGCTTGGAGCATTGATTTTGCTTCGGGTTTGTAACATGGAATTATCGTATTTTCGGCGTTGTTTATTTGTTTTCTTAAAAGCTCTGTATACATAGATGGTGAGCATTTAATTGATTCTACGTATTTATCACCTGTAATAACTGTTTTCGTTTTCCCTAATTCGATACCCCTATATCCCATCATTCCATCTGCTTCAATCGTCACCATAGCTTTCTCCTTTATATACCAACGAGCACTGCTACATTGCCTTCCGCATTTCCCGATATATCACCGTGCTCAGCGCATGCATAATCGCATTATATTTGTTCTGATCCGCAAACAGGCTGGTATATGCATCCTGTGACTCAATATAACAATCCTGGGCTACTGTCTGGAAGGCTTTCGGGAAAATGCTTTCAATGAAAATCTGCGGATCAGAGGTTTTTGCCATGTTCTGCAGTTTGCTGTCTCCCATGAGCTTATCCTTCAGCGTGCTGACAACAACACGGTCTGCGTCCGTGAAAGCACCATTATACTGTTCGTTGATTTTCTCAATGATTTCATCCAGCGGCAGCTTCTTCTCCGGTGTTGAAACGCTTTTGGCATTGGCGGGTGTCAGAACAACAGCTTCTTCTTTCAGGCCGATCGATCCCTCAAAGGTCTTCTGGAGCTTATAATATTCCAGCTTCAGTTTTCCCTCCAGGTCAATCATTTCAACAATATCTGGCGGAAGCAATCCCAACAGGTAATTCAGGAACACATATTCCTTGTGAAGATCTACATCGAACATCCGCACAATCTGGGAAAGATATCCGTACCACTTCACCATCGTCCGGCACAAGCGCCGGAACTGATATCTGCCGTCCGGCTGGAGTTTGTTATATCTGTCTGCCACCGGTTTCAGCACGCTGGTCATCCGTCCCATAGCCTTGGAATCCTGCTTATCAAAGCTGAAATACTCTGCAGCGAAGGCTTCGATATCCGCATCTGAATAAATCGCATATCCACGCAGTTCATTCTGCGTCTGGTACAGCAGATCCGTATTGACTTCACTTTCCAGGATCGTTTCCTGATAGAAGGGCTGGAATGCTTCCTGGATATCTTCCCGGGTATTCACAAAGTCCAAAATGAAAGTATCATTCTTCTCCGGATGAATCCGATTCAGCCGGGAAAGCGTCTGCACCGCTTTTACGCCGCGAAGTTTTTTATCCACGATCATGGTATGCAGCAGCGGCTCATCAAACCCGGTCTGGTATTTCTCTGCCACGATCAGCACATGGAAATTGTCATGGAATTCACCTTTCGTCTGCGACTCTGAAATGTGGCTTCCGTCCTTACGGACATTCAGCTTCGGCTCTGTATATTCTTCCCCGCCATCCTGTACAGATCCGGAGAAGGCCACCAGCAGGCCGATGTCCTTATATCCCTTTTCTTCAATATACCGCCTGCATTCATAATAATACCGCACCGCTGCCAGGCGGGAGGATGTGATAACCATCATCTTCCCTTTTCCGCCGATTTTATGCCGCGTCGTGCCAATAAAAGTCTCAACAATAATCTGAGCTTTCTGGCTGATATTATACGGATGCAGCTGTTCAAACTTCCGTATCACTTTTGCTGCCCGGCTCCCGGGAACATCCGGATTATCCGCTACCGTTTTCGCAATCTTGAAGCAGGTATCATAAGTCATATAGTTCTGCAGCACGTCCATGATGAATCCTTCTTCAATGGCCTGCCGCATGGAGTAGATATGGAACGGATGGAAACTGCCATCCGCATATTCCGTACCAAACATTTCCAGGGTAGTGCTTTTGGGCGTTGCAGTGAACGCAAAGAAAGACAGATTCTTATGCCGTCCGTGAATAATCATTTCCCGGACCAGCTTGTCAGTCGGATCCAGCTCTTCCTCTTCTTTTCCTTCAATTTCCGCATATTCCCGCAGCGCTTCTTCCGTATTGGCCAGCGCCGCCTTCAGTTTCATGGCGGAAGAACCGGTCTGGGAGGAATGGGCTTCATCCACGATGACCGCGTAATTCCTGCCCTTAGCAGCATCCACTTCCTGATAAATCACCGGGAATTTCTGCAACGTTGTTACGATAATCCGGACGCCAGCATTGATGGCATCCCGAAGATCCTTGCTGTTTTTATCCTCTCCAATGGTTTCCACCGCACCGAGGGTATGATCGAATCCGGAGATCGTTTCCTGCAGCTGCGCGTCCAGCACTGTCCGGTCCGTCACCACAACAACGCTGGAGAAAACCGGATTGTTGTCCTGATCATGCAGGGAAGCCAGACGATAGGCAGTCCAGGCAATAGAATTTGATTTCCCGGAACCAGCGGAATGCTGAATCAGGTAATTATGACCAGCCCCGTTTTCGGAAACGTGGGCGATCATCTTCCGTACCACGTCCAGCTGATGATACCGCGGGAAGATCAACGTTTTCTTCTGGACGCTCTTCTCTGTTCCATCCGGCAGGATCTTCTTTTCTTCCGTCACCTGCAGATGAATAAACTTCTGCAGGATATCCATCATACTGTCTTTCCGGAACACGTTCTCCCACAGATATGCCGTCGGATATCCGTCCGGATTCGGAGGATTACCCTTACCGCCATCCTTTCCGGCACCATTGCTCCCCTGATTGAATGGCAGGAAATAAGTATTCTTCCCTTCCAGTTTCGTGGCCATCCATACTTCCGTATGGTCCACCGCAAAGTATCCGAGGATCCGCTTATTAAACTGGAAGCAGATTTCCCGGGGATCCCGGTCATACATCCATTGCAGCTTCGCATTGTCCACCGTCTGCCCGGTATACTGGTTCTTCAGTTCAAAAGCAAACACCGGTATCCCGTTCAGTACCAATACCATATCAACGCTTTTATTCGTATCGGCACTGTAGAACCATTGCCGGTAACACGCAATATGGTTCGCGGCATACTGCTCTGCCGCCGTTTGATTCAAAGAGGATTCCGGCTTGAAATAGCATATCCGGAATGTGATCCCCCGATGCTTGAACCCATGTCGAAGCACAGCGACCAGGCCAACCATATCACAGGCATTATTGAAGGCATTGCAGAATTTCCGTACCGTATCCACCTGGTTTGCATTTACGAACCGCGCCCATTCCTTCGGCTGGGTACGCTGAACAAAATCAATCAGGGTATTCACATACAACCCCAGTGCAGGATCATATGTATCGGATCCCTTCACAAACCCGCCAACGGGCGACAGAAGGGAGGCTTCGATATCCGATTCAAACCGTTTTTCATTGGCCACATCGATACTCATATAGGAACCTCCTTCTTGCCGGTGACATATTCATAGATGAGAGATTTTTTCATTTTCTCAAGTTCCTTAATAATGCTTTCTTTAAGTGCTATTATTCTATCGAATTCAACACATCGACAATCAAGATAATCAGCAATTTCGAGTTGTTCCTTATTACCAGGGACGCACAAATGAAAATTTTTCATTTTTTCCTGTCCCATAGTAGGAATGGTTCCACCACTAACAATTCCTTCTATTTCGTTCCTTATGCTGGGCGTTTGAAGAGCATATAGAAAAAATCTATTGTTTACGACAATGTTCTTAAAAACAACAAGCTGAGGATTAATTGTTGCTCTTAACGGCAGATTGCTAACAAGCCCTGACTTCCCATATGATGAACCTGTCTTAACAAAAATAATATCCCCATTTTCAATCTGTATTTCTGGACTTTCTTCATATTTATCCCAAGAAATATATGAACATTTGTCATAAACAATCTTTAATTCACAAATGTTTGATGGACTAAGAGTTATAGCACCTTCGCCCTCATCTACCAAGTCGTCGGTAGTATAGCCACGAAAACCAATACGACCATTGATTTGAGCAACATTCTTTATACGTTGAACAGTCCAATCATCCGGTATTTCACCAACCCATTCAATTCCACTATCTTTCATCGGCCGATCAGGGCGAATACCCTTCGTAACAGCCTGTGTGATGACAGCCTGTTTCAATTTCTTGTATTCCTCGATGGAAGCGCGGGTTTGTAGTAATAAAGAATCAATGATGCTAGATTTTCGATTAAGATAATCGGAAATCATTTTCTGCTCGTATTTATCAGGATATGCAATATAGGAATTATTCATAACGCCCATTGTGACAAAACTCATAGTCGTTTCATGTTTTTCGGCCATAAGAGCATCTGTCAATACAAGAAAATAATAATAAGCAAATTTCTTCTCTATCCTTGATGATAATACCGTTTTCCATATATGATAATGATATATTACTTTTTCGCCGTGCCATATGACTGGAGCATAAGACATAGACCACGCATACAACAAATCGCCATCTACACAATACTTCTCCGGATCAAGTTCCAAACTACTTGTATACCATTGTGGATTAGAAAACAGATTTCCAACTCTTAATATCTTATATTTTCCATCAATTTCAAACTCCGTATCACTATAAGCACGCCCATTAATCAGAGAAATCAAATACTTTTGTTTGCACAGATTCCACTCTACCGGTATCTTTCCCATCCATTCAATCCCGCTATCCTTCATCTCTCTCGCCATACTTACGCCTCCTTATGGAACAGCGCCTGCAGGCTTGCTGAGATGTCCTTTTCCAGTTCCGTAATCCTGGCTATAATATCTTCCACGGGTTCCGGGGCCTGATACTCATAGAAATAACGGGTCATTGGGATTTCATATCCCACCTTGGTTTTCTTCGTATCAATCCAGGCGTCCGGTGCATACGGCAACACTTCCCGCTTGAAGTATTCCTCGATATCTTCCTTCATCGGAACGTTTTCAGTATCCCGCAAATTGGCATCCGGTACCGGTTTTCCCTTTTTCAGAACAGGGTTACCGTTTTCGTCCTTCTCCGGGCGTTCCACCGTGATCTTGTAATACCCGAATTCTTCTGTATCAAAAATCTTGCTCTGGCAGTAAATACCGGCTTTATCACCATAGATAGCATCATTTTTGAATTCACCGTACGCCTGTACGATCAGATCCCGGCACTTATCAGTAATATCGTTCCGCTTGGTTCCGATACTCTTCCGCCGGGGTTCGAAGCAATGGCTTGCGTCGATCAGCTGTACCTTTCCGGCCCGGTGAACCGGCTTATCCTTGGAGCAAACCCAGATATAAGTAGAAATACCGGTATTCATGAACTGATCCGTACTGAGCTGAATGATGGCATCCAGCCAATCATTCTCCAGAATATACCGGCGAATTTCGCTGGGACCGCTTTCCGCATCGCCGGAGAACAGCGGCGATCCGTTCTGGATAATCGCCATCTTTCCGTTTGGCGCCAGTTTGCTAAGACCGTTCAGCACAAACAGCTGTTGACCGTCGGAAATCTTCGGCAGGCCAGGGGCAAACCTGCCCAGTTCACCCATGGCGTTTTCCTTCTCCACAGCTTTCTGTTCCCGCTTCCAGTCAATCCCAAACGGGGGATTATGAATTATCTGGAATACGTGGAACAGAAGGCTTATTTTACATAGAGTTGAGATGTCTTTAATGTAGTCAACACGCATCCAACTCTACCTCCTTCTGGTTAATTCTTAGGTTTATCGCTTTGGTTTTCCGTA
>Ga0310690_10003356_pt1 | contig 24177 bp, 16 predicted proteins | sample AusTroGonzalo_MG_2_FD_207661 | JGI IMG/M metagenome (GOLD analysis project Ga0310690, IMG submission 207661) | Bovine rumen microbial communities from tropical cattle in Woodstock, Queensland, Australia - Gonzalo_04 (v2) (version 2) | ecosystem: Host-associated > Mammals > Digestive system >... | reverse complement strand
ATCTCGCCCCGCAGGCTTTGCGTCATTAACTGACGGACGGTCTGCGGGTCGTCTTTGTAATGGCTCTGGAGGAACATCAGTTTGGTGACGGCGCTCTCCACGGTCATGTCACGGCCGCTGATGACACCCACCTCCTGCAGGTGGTAGCCACAGTCGTAGCGGCTCATTTCGACGGCACCCTGCAGGCACTGGCTGATATTGACGATCACTTTACCATTCTTCGTACCCTCTTTTAAGGCATTCAGCAGCCAAGGACTCTGTGGCGCATTGCCAGAGCCAAAGGTGCGCATCACGATGGCCTTCAGATTGGGCGTGTGGATGATATGACGGATCAAGTCTTCCCGGATGCCTGGGAAGAGCGAGAAGATAATCACGTTGTTGTCGAGGCGGAAGTGAGGCGTCATGGGTTTCGTCCAGTCGGGCTTCAGGATACGCTCACGGTGATAGGTGATGTTCACGCCCGCATCCACGAGGTGGGGGAAGTTGAACGATTCGAAGGCGTTAAACTCCTCGGCACTCTGTTTCGTGGTACGGTTGCCGCGCAGCAGATGGCCGCCGAAATAGATGCCCACTTCAGGTACCAGCGCATGACCCTCCTCATCCTTGGCGGCTGCGATCTCCACAGCCGTAATCAGATTCTCCTTGCCATCTGTGCGCAACTGGCCGATGGGCAGTTGGGAGCCCGTGATGATGACGGGCTTCGTCAGGTTCTCCAGCATATAGGAGAGGGCGGAGGCGGTATAGGCCATCGTGTCCGTGCCGTGAAGCACAACAAAACCATCGTAGTTGTCATAATGGTCAGCGATACAATGGGAGAGGTCTGTCCACCGGGCAGGCGTCATATCGCTGGAGTCGATGGGCGGCGTGAACTGGTAGGTCTCGATCTTGGTGTCGAACTGCTTCAACTCAGGCACATTATATAGAAGGTGCTCGAAGTCGAAGGGCTCCAAGGCTCCAGTATGGGGGTTGCGGTTCATGCCGATGGTACCGCCCGTATAGATAAGTAGGACTTTCTTATACATTAAACATTATACATTAAACATTAAATTTCTGCAAAGATAAGGAAAGTTTCGCAGAAAAGTCGTATCTTTGCGGAAAATTTGAACTTAGGAATAAAAATACTCAGACTTATGAAGCAATTCAATGACGAGAACTTTGTTCTGGAGACCAAACTGGCCCAGGATCTGTACCACAAACATGCGGCTCACCTGCCGATCATCGACTACCACTGTCACCTGGTGCCAGAGATGGTGGCCAACGACCATCGTTTCAAGTCGATTACGGAACTGTGGTTGGGTGGTGACCATTACAAGTGGCGTGCCATGCGTACCAATGGTGTTGATGAGAAATATATTACGGGCAAGGATACCTCGGACTGGGAAAAGTTCGAGAAGTGGGCCGAGACAGTGACCTATTGCTTCCGTAATCCCCTGTACCACTGGACGCACCTGGAACTGAAGACGGCTTTTGGCATTACGAAACTGCTCTCTCCGAAGACGGCCCGTGAGATCTTTGACGAGTGTAATGAAAAACTGCAGAAGCCTGAGTTCTCAGCCCGTGGACTGATGAAGCACTACAATGTGGAGTGTGTCTGCACTACTGATGATCCTGTCGATGACCTGCACAACCATATCGAGTATGCCAAGCACAAGGCGCAGGACGATCCCATCATGTTGCCTGCTTGGCGCCCTGACAAGGCCATGAACATTGAGAAATCAGGTTTTGCCCAGTACGTGGAAAAACTCTCAGAGGTAAGTGGCGTGAGCATCACGAAGTTCGCTGATATGGTCGATGCCCTCAAGAAGCGTCATGAGTTCTTCGAGGCGCAGGGTTGCAAACTCTCTGATCACGGTCTTGAGGAGTTTTACGACGATCCCTACACCGACTCGCAGATCGAGACCATCTTCGAACGGGCGATGCGTGGACAGACACTCTCGCAGTTGGAGGTCCGTCAGTTCAAGAACTGTTTCCTGACCGTGATGGGTGAGATGGATGCCGACGCAGACTGGACGCAGCAGTACCACTATGGTACCATCCGCGACAACAACACGTCGATGTTCAACCAGATAGGTCCTGATACGGGCTTCGACTCGATTGGTGAGTTCAACACGGCCAAGGCCCTGTCACATTTCTTGGACAACCTGAACGCGAAGGGCAAACTGACGCGTACCATATTATATACCTTGAATCCCTGCGCCAATGAGATGATCGCCACGATGCTCGGCAATTTCCAGGGTGGGGAGCCTGGCAAGATACAGTTTGGTTCTGGCTGGTGGTTTAACGACCAGATGGACGGTATGATCCGTCAGATGAACGCACTATCTGTATTGGGTCTGCTGAGCCGTTTCGTGGGTATGCTCACCGACTCGCGCTCGTTCTTGAGCTATCCGCGTCATGAGTATTTCCGTCGAATCCTCTCCAACCTGTTGGCCAACGACGTCGAGAAGGGTTTGCTGCCTTGCGATATGGAAATCCTTAGCCGTATGGTGGAGGACATCAGCTATAACAATGCCCGTCGCTATTTTAAGTTCTACTAATGAGATACAAAGCAGAATATAACCAGGAAGGCGACTACGAGCACTATACCGTCTCGGAGCCTATGCCGCTGTTGGAGTGGTTGATTGCCCATGTGCCACAGACGAAGACCAAGATCAAGGCGACGCTGCAGGGCAGGGGTATCAAGGTGAACGGTAAGACCGTCTCTCAGTTCGACTTCCCTCTGGAACGGGGTATGAAGATCGCCGTCAGCAAGACGAAGCGCAACCAACAGGGTTTCAAGAACCGTTACGTGAAAATCGTCTATGAGGATAAGTGGTTGATTGTGATAGAAAAGGAAATCGGTATTCTCTCGATGGCGGCGGGCCACTCCTCGCTGAACGTGAAGACGGTGCTCGATGACTATTTCAAGAAGTCGCGCCAGAAGTGTACGGCGCATGTGGTGCATCGTCTGGATCGTGATACCAGCGGTCTGATGGTCTATGCAAAGGATATGGAGACGGAGCAGATCTTAGAGCACCATTGGCACGAGATTGTCTATGACCGTCGCTATGTGGCCGTCTGTTCTGGTGAGATGGAGCAGGACGAGGGTACCATCGCCAACTGGCTGAAGGATAACAAGGCCTACGTCACCTATTCCTCACCTGTGGATAACGGTGGCAAGTATGCCGTGACCCATTTCCATGTGCTTGACCGTACGACGGAACATTCGTTGGTGGAGTTCAAACTGGAGACAGGCCGTAAGAACCAGATCCGCGTCCATTCGGCAGACATGGGACATCCTGTCTGTGGTGATCCGAAGTATGGCAATGGTGATGATCCGTTGCACCGTCTCTGTCTGCACGCCTGGCTACTGTGCTTCAATCATCCGGTGACTGGCGAGCCGATGGAGTTTGAGACACCGATACCTGTGGTATTCAGAAAACTGTTCAAATAATGGGAAACGTTGGATACTATATCTTTGTGCTGGTAGCCATCATGGTGGCCTTCGTTGTCGTGAAGAAGGTGGCTTCGTGTATGATCAAGACGGCTGTGCTGATCGCCCTGATAGTGATACTGGCAGTGGTTTATTGGTTGTATTTTATGTAGCGCTCTCCTCAGCGAAGACCCGCTCGAAGGTCTCGCGCAGTCTGTCGGTCTGCGCGATGAGGTCACGCAGTTCGTTGAGTTTCCTGGCATTGGGGGAATTGGGTATCCACAGACGGATATAGCCGTCCTTGGAGTATTTGTTGTCCATGTGCTCCTTGAAGCGTTTCCAGTGACCTTCCTTGTCCATCTCAGGGTAATTGCTGAGTCCGAACTGGACCGTACGCCGTACGACGGTTTCCGTATCAATGTCACGGTCTGCCTCGGCAACGATCTTGCCATAGATGCTCCGTGGGGCCCGACTGGCAGAGGCTCGGTGATCCTCCACGGCCTCCTTCATGATCTTGATCTGCTCAGGCGAGAACCACTTCTTCAGTCTGGCATCCGTGGCGAGGATCTTCCCGCCTCGGATATGATGGTCGGCACGGTGGCCGATCATACCCAGGTCGTGATAGGCCGCGATGGTGTAGGCCATGTTGACGTCGGCCCCTGTGGTCTTCACCAATTCCAGTGAACTGCGGATGACACGGGTGACATGCTCCATGTTGTGGGCGCGGTCGAAAGCAGCGTAGCGGGGGAGAATCTGGGTCTCGATAAACTCCACCAGATCGAGACTGGGAGTGCTGGACTGATAGTTCATTGTTGGTAGGTGATAGTGAAAAAGTCTGTCTTTTGTTTGCAAATATACGATTTTCTGATTACTTTTGCAAGAAAAAATAAAAAATAATGATGGAAGAGCCTGTTATTAAGACGAATTCTGCCAAGGCTTGGCTGTTGGCCGCCCGTCCGAAGACCTTGTCGGGAGCCGCTGTCCCTGTGATGATTGGTGTATCGCTGGCCTATACCGATGCGTTGGCGTTCTACGAGGAGGGAACCTTTAGTTGGACGGCATCCATCCTGTGTCTGCTCTTCGCCTTTGCCATGCAGATCGATGCGAACTTCATCAACGACTTCTTCGACTTCGCCAATGGTACGGACGATGTGGAAACGCGCTTGGGTCCCCGTCGTGCCTGTGCCCAGGGATGGGTGAAACTCGACGCGATGAAGAAGGCCATTGCCGCCACCACGTGTATCGCCTGTGTCATTGGATTGCCCTTGGCCTATTTTGGGGGATTGGAGATGATCCTCGTTGGCATCCTCTGTGTGGTCTTCGCCTTCCTCTATACGACGTTTTTCTCGTATAAGGGACTGGGTGATCTGCTGGTCTTGGTGTTCTTTGGTATCGTACCTGTCTGCTGTACCTATTATGTGCAGTTGCACACCGTCACGTGGCAGGTGTTCCTGGCTTCGTTGGCTTGTGGACTGGTGATCGATGCCCTGTTGATCGTGAATAACTTCCGCGACAGGGACAACGACCGCGAGGCAGGTAAGAACACCATCATCGTCAAGTTAGGGGCTGAGGCTGGTCTCCAACTCTACCTCGCCGTTGGCATCGGAGCATTTATCCTGGGTGGTACGTTCTGGATGAATGGTCATGTGCTGGCGTTCCTGTTCCCGTTGCTATATCTGCTGATGCATATCTTCACCTATCTGAAGATCAAGCGCATCTATCAGGGAAAGGCACTGAACCAATGCTTGGGAGAGACGGCGAGGAACATCTTTATTTATGGTCTCTGCGTCAGTATCGGTCTGCTACTGGTTTAGTTGAAGAAATTCCATGAGACACCCAGGTGCAACACATCGCTGTTCGTGGGGTAGTGGGGAGCCAGGAAGCGCATGCCATTGCCCGAGCCGCTGTTGATATGACTCATCATCACGAAGAAGCGTACGCCTTTCAGTACCATGTTGGCATAGACATCAACGAAAGGATAGCCGCCCAGTTCCACACGGCTTGCCTCGTTCTGCTGGATGGCAAACTGTGTGATCATTGGACAATAGTCAGGGGCATAGTATTTGCTGAACCATGTGGCATCAGCACCCAACTCCACACCCAGTACCTTGGCTACCTTGAACTTCAGGTAGAGGCTCGTGAAGATGTTCCATGTCGGCAGGGGGAGGGCATCCTTGTTACTGCTGTTCTGGTAGGTGATCACGTTCTCCCAGTTCAACACGCCTAAGCGGAAATTTTGGTGAAGCTGTGCCGTGAGGATATTGATGTTGCCAGACTCCTGATAGACACCAGCTGTCATGTTCGAGCGCAGATAGGTCTCAGGATCCAGGTTATAGCTCATTCCAAAATAGGTGTAGTTCTGGATTTCCTCGATGCCTACCCGCAACTTGGTATTAGTCTTCTTGTAACTGAAGACACCTTCTATTCTTGTGCGTGTCTCAGCAGAGAGGTCGTCGTTGTCCCACCAGATATGTTTCGAGTGGAATTTGGTCTGGAAGAATCTGGGTGTGTTTCTGTGGAAGTAGGCATTGGCGGCCAGTCTGACGGTATCGCTAAGAAGTTTGAAGTTCACGTCGGTGTTGAAATCCACGTGTAGCTTTCCTGCATTGGCACCAGCCAGCCATGTCTCAGCAAAGAGGTTGAAATGGAGCGTCTTGCCCTGGGTCTTGCTGAGTTGTCCGCCGATACTGATGTCGTGTTCGTTCCATGTTGCCTGCGTACCGATACCGTTGAGGGTATCTGGCATCTCATAGCGGTTGTAGTCGTAGGTGATGAAAGCCTTCAGTCCAGCTTTCACGTATTTGTTGAAGCCCTCTAGCAGAGCCAGTCCGAAGGTGTTCTTGAACTGCATGTTGCGCGCAATGTCGTTGATGGAGTCGTTGCCGACTTCCTCGTTGCGCGTGTAATACTTGTTCAGGTAATAATCCGACGGTGTGTTATATCCTACATAGATACGGCGGTCGTTGTTCCACTCCATCGTGTGGATGATACTCGTGACGGGCACGTATTCCAGTTTCATGGTGGCATCAATGGAGTCCTGGATGGCCTGAGCCCTGTTCAGACTATCGATGGCAGCCTGACCGTCAACCTGGATGCGGGTAGTATCCACGGCCATAGCCAGGGAATCGGGCTTGGGCTGGGCTCCCATGATCTTAGCTCCTGCAGGACGGCCTAAGGGTTTGACATCCTTCTTCCCCTTGTCCATATCCAACTCCTTGTCGCCTGCGTTCGCCTCCTTCTCCTTTTTCGATGCCTGTGCAAACTCTCGGGCCTTCAGCTCTGCCTCCGTCATCTTGACTTTCCGATAGAAACCGATATTGTAGCGATGAGTCAGGAAAAGGTGGTTATGGTCGTTTCGGTTCCAGTTCTGGGAGAGCACGGTGGGTATTTCGTTCTCATTATAACTGTCCTGGAATGACTCTGGGTGCGTGATATAGTTGTCGTTGGTGATACCACCGTTTTCTGCGGCTTTCTGATGGCTGGTGTTGAAGAACACGTGCAGGTTATAGCGGTCACCGATATAGGAACCGAACAAGATGCCGTTGAAATGCGAAATGCTCTGATTGCTGAAGTAGCCCCTTGCATACGCATAGTCAAGGTCGAAACCGACATTAATCTGTTTGCCGGCGTTCACGCTAAATTTCGCATCGATATGATCCTCGCCGTTGGTCTTGTCGCCACAGTTGTCATAGAGCACATTCGTAAAGGGCGACAGGGTGTTCATGAAGAGGAACTTGTCCGGCCTCTTCTCCACGAAGCCGTAGGGTTGGGTAAAGATGAAGATGTCTGTTTCTGGACGGTTCAGGAAGATTCTGCTCAGACGGGGCGTATAGTTGCTGCCCGTATGGTTGTATTCACCATACATGCCGCTGTTGAAAGTGGTGTTCATGAACAGGTGGGGGAGGGTATCGGGCTCTACGGAGAGCCTGTCGCCGAATTTCCTGTCGAGGGTCCAGGTATAGAAGCCTTTAGGAATCTCCTTGTTGCGCGTCGTGTCGTTGTTGTGCTTGTTGAAATTCTGGTTATCGCTACGCTGCGTCACATTCCCCCTCTCATCAATCTGGTTATATGAGTTCTCAAACGTGTTCTGGGCCCTGACAGTCGATATCAGTGCCATTCCAACGAGCAGTAACAGTGTCAGTCTTGCTTTCATTTAATCATTCTCAGTGCTGATTCCGCAATCTTGAAGCACATGGCGAACAGGATGATATAGAGTCCTGTCATGTGTTTTTCCTCATTCTTTGAGACGAAAAAGATGACGCCGATCACGGCCATGATCATAAAGATGATGTTCAGCCAGTTTCGTATCTGATCCTTGCTCATGCTTATTTATCGTTAAGCAACGTGTTGAACTTCTTGAAGATAAAATCCTTGCGGTCGATGGTCTTCCTGCGGAACTTGCCTGATACAGGATACAGTTTCGTATGCTTCTTGTTGACACAGTATTTATCTGTGATCCACTCCTCTGCCAGATAATGGGCAGGCTTGCGCTCCAGATCGTAGTCATAGGTGATGCGCGTCAGTCTCACGTCGGCCTTCCCATCGGCACAGGCAACGAGGATCTGGTAATTGAACTGTGTTTGATCTTGGGAGAACATGGCACTCTTAAAGACCAACCACTCATGGAAAACTGCTCCCAGTTCCTGTTTCACGGAGTCCTTCACAGCCACGATGCTGTTTTCGATCTGATTGGGCTCTGCCACCATCTTCTCCAGTTGCTTCAGCAGGATGTCATAGATTTGTCTGGCAGATTTCCCCGGAGCCTCGATGGTCGTTTCCCAGCATACTTTCCCGTCAATGACGGGGACGGCATCGGGCAATAGGTATCTGGCATCAGGATTATCCTTCTCAACAGGCTCCACCTCAATCCGTTCCCATGTATTGTCCTGTGCTGTGGCCCATAGCGGTAACAGTGTCAGCAATACGATCAATATTCTTTTCATATTCATTATTCCTTAATAATCCAGCGCAAAAGTACTAAGAATATTCAATAATCAGGCACTTCTCCTTATATAATTCTCAATTTTTCACTTTTCGCTTTAATTTTTCACTTTTCATTCTTTACTTTTTACTTCATCTCCAGTTCTTTCTGCAACCTGATAATCTCGTCGCGATACTGGGCTGCCTGTAGGAAGTCAAGCGCCTTGGCGGCCTCCTTCATCAGACGGGTGGTCTCGGCGATGCTCTTCTCCAACTGCGGTCTGGTCATCCGCTCAAGGATCGGGTCGGCGGCAAGGCCCACACCAGTGTCAGGTACCAGCATGGCCCGCCTCAGTTCCTTCACGTCAGGACGGTCTTCCCGTTGCAGGGCACCCGTACTGATATTCTTCACGATCTGCTTAGGAGTGATATGATGCTCCTCGTTGTAGCGAATCTGTTTCTCACGTCGCCTGAGGGTCTCGTCGATGGTCAGTTGCATCGAGGCCGTGATCGTATCGGCATACATGATCACCTTGCCGTTTACGTTACGGGCGGCACGGCCAGCCGTCTGCGTCAGACTCCTGTGACTGCGTAGGAATCCCTCCTTGTCGGCATCGAGGATGGCCACCAGAGATACTTCCGGCAGGTCCAGTCCCTCGCGCAACAGGTTCACACCCACCAGCACGTCATAGACGCCCTGCCTGAGGTCGTTGAGGATCTGCACACGGTCAAGGGTCTTCACCTCACTATGGATATAACTGGTCTTGATACCGTGGTTTAGGAGATATTCCGCCAGTTCCTCGGCCATGCGTTTCGTCAGGGTGGTGACGAGCACACGTTCCCCCCGCTGACTGCGCGTCTGAATCTCCTCCATCAGGTCGTCGATCTGGTTCTCACTGGGGCGCACTTCAATCTCCGGATCCAACAGTCCTGTGGGACGGATCACCTGTTCCACGACCACGCCCTCCGCCTCTTCCAGTTCGAAGTCGGCGGGGGTAGCACTGACGTAGATCACCTGGTTCACCTCCTGCATGAACTCCTCGAACTTCAGCGGACGGTTGTCGAAGGCCGCAGGCAGACGGAAACCATACTCTACGAGGTTGCTCTTCCTGCTGCGGTCGCCACCGTACATCGCACTGATCTGGGGTACTGACACATGGCTCTCGTCGATGAAGAGCAGATAGTCCTTGGGGAAGAAGTCGAGCAGACAGTAAGGTCTTTCCCCAGCCTTCCGCCCGTCGAAGTAACGGCTGTAATTCTCGATGCCCGAACAGTGGCCCAGTTCCTTGATCATCTCCATGTCGTACTCCACGCGTTCCTTGATGCGCTGGGCCTTGATGGGGTCGCCCATCTCCTCGAAGAAGGCGATCTGCTTCACGAGATCGTCCTGGATATCATGGATGGCGATGTTGGTCTGTTCCTGCGAGGTCATAAAAAGGTTCGCAGGGTAGAGCTTGTATTCCTCAAAACGTGCCAGACGGTCGAAGGTCACGCTATCCACTTCCTCAATGGCGTCGATCTCATCGTCCCAGAACGTGATGCGCAGCACCACCTCACTATAGGCCATTGCTACATCCACCGTATCACCCTTCACACGGAAGTTACCACGCTGCAGGTCGAGGTCGTTACGGATATAGAGCGACAGTACTAATTTCCTTAACAAAGCATTGCGATCCAGTTTCTGTCCGACGCGCAGTTCGATGACGTTCTCCTGCAGTGCCACAGGACTACCCATACCGTAGATGCACGAAACGGAAGATACAACGATCACGTCATTCCTGCCTGATAACAAGTTGGATACGGCAGATAGTCTCAGACGGTCTATCTCGTCGTTGATGGCAAGGTCTTTTTCTATATAGGTGTCTGTCGTGGGGATATAGGCCTCAGGTTGGTAATAGTCATAATAGCTGACATAATACTCGACGGCGTTCTGCGGAAAGAACTCCTTCATCTCCGCATACAATTGATGTGCCAGCGTCTTGTTGTGGCTGAGGATGAGTGTCGGACGGTTATGGTTGGCGATGACATTAGCCATCGTGAAGGTCTTGCCGGAGCCTGTCACGCCCAAGAGGACCTGTGACTTGTCACCACGGTCCAGACCCTCCGTCAGTTCCCGGATAGCCTCAGGCTGATCACCTGTCGGTTTGTAATCTGATGTTAATAAAAATTTGCCCATTGGGGTGCAAAGATAATAAAATAATTCATAATTCGTAATTCTTATTTCATAATTTTCTGCAAAAACCTTTGTAATTTGCGCGAAAATGTCTAATTTTGCACCCCGAAATGAAGAAGTGTATCATTATACTCTCATGTATGACACTTCTGATGGGCAGTTGCTCGTCAGAATTTAATGCTGTCTATAAGTACGGCGATACAGATGCCAGATACGAATATGCCAAGGAGTTCTTCGCCCGTGGCAAGTTCCAGCAGGCAACGACGCTGCTCGAAGAAATCGTGACCATCAAGAAGGGTACCGATGAGGCTCAGGAGTGTCTTTACATGTTGGCCATGGCGCAATATTGCAACCATGACTATGAGGCAGCCTCCGAGACCTTCAAGAAGTACGGCTCCAGTTATCCTCGCGGTATCTATGCTGAGCAAGCCGCCTTCTATGTGGGTGAGTCGCTCTATGAGAGTTCCCCGGAGCCTCGTCTTGACCAGTCGCCTACGAATGGTGCCATCAATGCCTATCAGCAGTTCATGGATCTGTTCCCGGATTCGAAACTGCGTCCTCGTGCTCAGGACCGGCTCTATAAGCTTTATGACAAGCTGATTCAGAAGGAATACATTTCTGCAGAGCTCTATTATAACCTCGGAGGATACTTCGGTAATATCAACTCCAACGATGAGAGCAACTATAATGCCAGTATCATCACGGCCCAGAATGCCCTGAAGAACTACCCCTATTGCAATCTGCGTGAGGATTTCATGCTGCTCATCATGAAAAGTAAGTTCCAGTTGGCAGAAAACAGTACGGAAGAGAAGCGCCTGGAGCGTTACCGTGATGCCGAGGATGAGTGCTATGGCTTCATCAACGAGTTCCCCGACTCCAAGAATGTTGCCACGGCCGAGAAGTATATCGCCAAGTGTAAGAAAGTAATTAAGGATTAATCATCAAATATCAATATGGATTACAAGAAATCAAAAGCCCCCGTTAATACCGTGACCCGTAACATCATGGATCTTTGCCGTGATACGGACAACATCTACGAGAGTGTGGCCATCATCTCGAAGCGTGCCAACCAGATCAGTCTCCAGATCAAGGAGGACCTGTCGAAGAAGCTGGCAGAGTTCGCATCCTATAACGACTCCTTGGAGGAGGTGTTTGAGAACCGCGAGCAGATCGAGATCTCCCGCTACTACGAGAAGTTGCCCAAGGCCTCTCTTCTTGCTACGCAGGAGTTCATTGAGAACAAGGTCTATTGGCGTGATCCTTCCAAGGAGACGGGTATCGAAGAAAACTGATAATCCTGCAGAAGCATGATTCAGCGTAAGCAGACTCTTTACATCTTGGCGGCCATCGTGATGACCGTCATTTGTCTTTGTATGCAGATAGGTTCCTTCAAGGCGGCAGGCCTTGAGGTGGCCCGTGTGTATAACCTGTGGTTCACCGATCCCCTGGGCAAGCATCATTTCGACACATGGCCCCTGCTGGCCATCCTGTTGCCGACGGCTGTGCTGGGCACCTACACCATCTTCCTCTATCACAACAGGAAGATACAGGCACTTTTCTGCCTGTTCAACGCACTGCTGATCATCGGCTGGTATGTGTGTTTCTTCGTGATCTCCCAGGTGGTGGGCGACAAGTCATGGGGTACGGTTGATTTCCGTCCGTCATGGCCCGCCGTCTTCCCGGCGATTGCCTTTGTGCTCTATCTCATGGCCCGTCGCGCCATCAATGCCGACGAGAAACTCGTCCGATCGATGGACAGAATCAGGTGATGTTATCGTCCGCAAATAGCGGCATAGGGACAGGTATCACAGCGTTTGCGGTCATCGGTGGGCGTGAGTGACTGGGCGGGGTCGAAGATCTCGCCCATTTTATTGCTGAGCAGTTGCATGAACGTGTCGCTCACACTGGCGATGTCGCGCACGGGTTCCTTGCCGAGACAGAGCGTGGGGTCGTAGTCGTCGGCACCTGCGTGCTGGATGAAGAGCAGGGCAGGAGAGACGGGGGTGGTCGTTTCACGACGGACGATATGGCTGTAGAGGAAGGCCTGCTGGTAGTAGTCGCTGTGATCCTTGATGTTCTGCGGATCGAAGATGGCCTCTATATCTGGGAGCGCCTTGAGGCGATAGCCGCCCGTCTTGTAATCGACGACACGGATGCGCGGTTCGCCCGTCTCTGGATCTGTCACCTGATCCAGACGGTCGATATAGCCGCCAATGATGGTCTGGAACGACTGATCCCCCATGATCTCGAAGGGCATGGAGACCTTCTTCTCCAAACCGAGGATGGTGAAGGGCGTCAGTCGGCGGTCGGTCTCCAGGAGTTGGCGAACATATTTGATGATGACCTCGCGGTTGATGAGTTGTATGCCGTCGAGTGGCGGCATGGGGCGCGACAGGTCCTTCATCTGGAAGAGCTCACGCTTGATGGCAGCATCAACGGCCTGCTCAATCTCTACTTCACTTTTCAGCAGGTCGTCGATGGCAAGAGTCGTGACGTGGTTGCCCGTCAGTGTCTTCAGACGCTCGTAGATGGTCTGTGCCGCAAGGTGGAAGATATTTCCGAAGATACGGTTGTCGATAAGGTCTTCCTCGTTGTCGTCGGGTTCGATGAGGTTACAGACATAGCGGTAGAAGAATCGCAACGGACAACGGAGATAGTTGCTGATGGCCGTAGGACTGATGCCGCCCTGCTCTGACGAGAAACGCTGTCGGAGAATCTGCATGACGGCTTCGGTTTTCTCCAGGGTATGTGGCATACGGAGGTTGATCGTCTGGCCGGACTTGAGGGAACGGAAGGTGATGGGGTGGCCGCTCTCTACCATGAGTTGGAGCATGAAGCGCGACATCTCGCCTGTCTGTCCGTCGTTGGTGGCGTTGTTATAGACGATCGTCACGTCGGAGGCGCGCTGCAGCAGACGGTGGAAATAGTAGGCATAGATGGCCACCTTATGATCGACGGTGGTGAGACCGTAGGCCTTGCGGATGCTGTAGGGGATGAACGAGGTGTCGTTGACGCCACGGGGCATGTTACCCTCGTTGCAGGAGAGCAGCAGCACATGGTCGAAGTCGAGGTTACGCGTCTCGAGCACACCCATCACCTGGATGCCTTCGGCTGGTTCGCCGTGGAAGGGGATTGTGGTGGACTGGATGATCTGCATGATGAGGCGCTGCAGGGTGATGATATCGACATCCAGACCGCCGCTGGCTTTCAGTTCACAGACGCGGTTGAGCAGGGTGTAGGTGCGGAAGAGCGACTCCTGGGTGAGGGCGTCGGGCTCCTGGATGCTGACTGCCACCTGACGGATGATGTCGCGGAGCCATGGCAGGATATCTTCAGGCAAGGTGTCGATAGAGAGATAGGGCGCGTATGGATGTTGGTTCAGGATCCTGAGCAGACGAGGCTGATAGCGCCCGGTGATCTTGCTGCGGCCGAAGACATAGAGGTTCAGCAACTGACTGACCAAGGTGGCGGCAGGTGTCAGGTTCAGGGGATAGCCGGTGGTGACGTTGACCTTTTCCACGGCTTCCGGCAGACAGTGGATGGCCGTGGGCAGGAGGGCCTCGTCGCAGAGGACGATGGCGGTGCGGCGCCCATCGGCGATACGCCCTTCGTCGAGCCATTGGCAGATGTAGCGCGCCTGAATATTCTCCGTCGAGGCGGAGATATATGAGAGTTGTTTGGGATGACTGAGACTCGAGTAGATGGATGCGTCGTGGTTGTCGAGTTCGTTGGGAAAGTCACTGAGGTATTGGGCGATGTAGTGACCAGCCTCGTTCTTGCCGAGGTAATAGTCGTCGAAGTCCCAGTAGAAACGTGCACGGCCTTCTGCCTTCAGACGACGGAACAGGGTCTGTTCCACCTGTTGGAGCATGTTGAAGCCAATGAAGATATAGGTGTCGTAATGGAACTGTATGTCCTCGTCTGTAGCCACCTGACGGTAGAGGGATCCCTCGTAGGCCAGCTGCTGACTGGCCAGCCGTCTGTTAAAGGTGTGGTAGATGTCGCCCATGCGACTCCACAGACGGAGGAACCGCTGTTTGAGTTCGCTGTTGTGGTCCTCGGAGAAGTTGCTGAAGAACCGCCGTATGATCTCCTTCTGTTCTGCGCTGAGGTAGGAGATGTCGTCGAGTTCATGGATGTCACGGAGGTTGGCAAACACCTTGTCGGCAGGAGCCATGTTCTTGTCGAGGTCGTCGAAGTCGGCGAGCAGGAGTTGTCCCCAGCCATAGAAATGATCGAGGGTCTCGTCGATGCCCGTACACTGGGTGAAACACTTATAGAGTTCGCAGACGAGTTGGATGGGGTCGGCCACCTTCAGTGTGGCGTGGCTGCGGAAGAGTTCGCTGATTGTGATATAGGCCGGACTCCACAGGGGCTTCCCTGCGAGACGGGCCAGGTGCTCGTTGAGGAAGAGCGAGGCACGCTTGTTGGGGAAGACGACGGCCACATTGGAGAGGTCGGTCCCGTATTTGGCCATCAGGTCTGCTGCGACGTATTCGAGGAAACTCTTCATATCAGGCATCCGGGTTTAGGGGTTTCACTTCTTCGATCTTATTGCTATAGACGTACCAGAGGTAGCCCGTGATATGGGTATGTCCCATGGAGGCCAGGAGATCCATGTACGCCCGCACCTGGTCGTGGTACTCGGGCTTGGGACTGCCGAACTTGAAATCGACGACGATCCATTCGTGGCCGTCCGTCATCACACGGTCAGGACGGTGCTCCCTGACCTCACCATCTTCTACGGAGAGGATGGTACACTCGTTGAAGAGCGTCCACCGTGGAGAGAACCAGTCGGCCACCTTCGGGTTACTGAGACGCCTGCGGAGCATCTCGGTGATCTTGTCGGCCGTGATATGGTCGTCGTAGATGACACCCTCGAACTGGAGTTCATGGAGGGCATCGTCGATATCGTCGGTGGTACGGATGGTGGAGAACAACTGGTGGAGCACATTACCCGTCTGGATGTAATTCTGGTGCTGTTCGTCGTCTTCATCTTCGCCAGCCACGAAGTCGCGGCTGCGGTTGCTCTGACGGAAGGTGATCTGAGTCTTCTGGTGGTGGAAATCGACGGTGAGCGGCTCCGAGGGCTGAAGGAAGGGGTTGTCACCCTCCTTGGTTTCCTCCTTTGCGGAGAGTGGATGCAGGGCGCCGTATTCAAACATGATTGGCTGCTGCTCGTCTTCGAGGCCTTCCATGACGGCCTCTGGCAGTTCGTTGGCCACGAGCGGCAGACACTGTTCGATGAGGGTGGAACGGCTTCCTGTGGTCTTGCGACGCCCAAAGACATAGAGTCCCCGACAGGCGCGAGTGAAGGCGACATAGAGCAGGTTGAGGTTATCGACGGTGTTCTGCAGATGCTCATGCAGGTAGTCACGCTCATAGATGGTGCCCATCATCTGCTTCTGACTGTAGTCGATGGGTACGATGGGCAGTTCGTTGAAGGGCGTCTCCTCGGGCTGGCACCAGAGGATGTTGCCGCTCTGCTTCTCCAACTGCCAGTCGCAGAAGGGACAGATCACGTAATTGTACTCCAGACCTTTTGACTTATGGATGGAGATGATGCGGACGCCCTCCGTCGCATCGCTCTGGATGGTCTTGCTGCATAGGTTCTCGTCCCACTCCTTCAGGAAACCGTCGATGCTGGCTGCATTGTCGTTGACGTAATCAGCGAGCTGGTCGTAGAAAGTGCAGACGTAAGCACTTTGGTCGTTGAGGCGTTCTAAGGAAAAGACGGCATGCAGGTGTTCCACCAGTTCGATAAGCGGCATGGAGAGCAGTTCCTTGTCGTGCCCTATGAAGGCATCTGGCAAGAGGACATCGAGGTCACTGGTGCTGAGCAACAGTTCGTTGTCGGCAGTGGTTTCCTGTAGCACATCACAGTGCCAGATCTTTACGATGGCAGCCTTTGTCAACTGGTCGTCGGGGTGGGTGAGCAGGCGCAGGGCCTGGACGAGCAGGTTGACGGCCGGGGAGGCGTCGAGCCTGAAGGCCTCGTCGGAGACGATGGTCACCTCTGGCCTCTGCTCCATGAAATACTGGGCGATGACGGGAATCAGGGCGTTGACACGAACGAGGATGGCAATGTCGCGCTGGGGAATGCCGTGGGCTGTGAGATGGCCGATGGTGTCGGCCAACTGTTGGAGGGTCTGTTCCTGATAATCATCAGAAGGCAGGAGCCGGATACAGACTTCTCCCAGAGGCTGGCGGTCTTCGGGTATGAGTTGTTCCACGTCGGCGTATGCTCTCTGGAGCTGTTCGGCCTCCGAGTCGTTAAGTTCTTTCTGTGTCAGATACTCTATGTTTGCCGCCTGACGGAAGAAGGCATTGTTGAACGTGATGATGTTGCGGTCAGACCTATAGTTTGTCTTTAATGGTAACGTGGTGATCAACTGGTTATCAAACTGTTGCTCAATGCTATTGAGTAGTCTCCAGTCTCCTGATCGCCAGCGGTAGATGCTCTGTTTGACATCACCCACGATGAGGCTGCTGCCCTGTTCGTGACTCATGGTCTCGGCAAGGAGTACCTTGAAGTTCTGCCATTGTATGGTGGAGGTGTCCTGGAACTCGTCGATCATCACATGCTCCAGTTGGGTACCGATCTTCTCAAAGATAAAAGGTGAGTCGCTTTCACCGATAAGGGAGTGAAGCAACTGCTGGGTGTCGCTGAGCAGGAAGCGGTTACTGGTCTCGTTGAGTTCACGCACTTTCCGTTCGATGCTGCTCAGCAGGCGCAACTGGTTCAGGTGGCGCAGGGTGAGGTCTGCGGATTTGTAAAGCCGCCACTGACGGGGCCGTTCCTCGACGGCCAGGCGCAGGATATCGCCTAATGTGGAGTCGGCCAGGGTATGGATGAGTTCCCTGCGGGGATGGCTTTTCTTGTACCATTTCGTGGGGTCGCCGATGCTGTCGGTGACGCGTTTACCCATGATGCTTTCGTCGAAAATACCCTGGCGCAGTTTGAGGAAGAAACTGCAGAGGCCCGTCTTGCCGTAGGAGAAATCGTCGATGGTCAGTCCCTCACTGTCCAGTGTGTCGAAGAAACTGTCCGCTATCTGTTTCATCCGTTCTTCAGCCGCGCTGCGGATCTCACGGAGGTTCGTGGTATAGTTCTCAAAGAATCCCGGTTCTGCCATCTTCTCCTCCAAGGCCTGACTCACCTCCTTGTATTCGTCGCGGAAGATCGTACGTCCGAACTTCTTGATCTGTGAGATGACATTCCACGATTTATCGTCGGAGATATTCTCCATGATATATTTCAGGATCCACTGGAGCACAACGTCAGTGGTACTCAGGTCCTCGATCATCTGATCGACGGCCAGTTCCTCCACCTGCGTGTCGTTAAGACCGATGCGCAGGTTGGTGGTGAGGTCCAGTTCGCGGGCCATGTTGCGGAGCACACTCTGGAAGAAGGTGTCGATGGTCTCCACACGGAAGTAGTTGTAGTTATGCAACAGGTTGGCAAGACCCAGTCCGGCTCTTTCACTGATGGTCTTCGGCGGTAAGCCGGTTTTCTCCTCTATGGCCTTCAGATAGTTGTCGGATTCTGGCAGTTGTTTCCAGATGCCATAGAGTTGGCTGAGGATACGCATCTTCATCTCCTCGGTGGCCTTGTTGGTGAAGGTGACGGCGAGGATCTTGCGGTAACACTGTGGGTTCTCCACCAACAGACGGATATACTCAGTGGCGAGGGTAAAAGTCTTGCCGCTTCCTGCCGATGCCTTATACACGGTCAGTGGTTTCCTGGTCGTCTTATCTACCATCGCTTGAAAAGTTCAAAGTCAAAACTGATGCCGAATTTCTGGAACTGGGTGTTCAGGAAACTGGCAAAGATTCCTACGGAAATATAGCGGTTGGTGAAGCCGTAGCCCACCTCCATATAAGGCCGGGTATGATCGACGAGAACGGAACTGACGTAGAATCTTTCCTTCTCGATATATTTGCCCAGATAGGGAATCCATGTGGCGAACAACAGGGGCGACTCATAAGACATGTTGCCGCGCAGGTAGTAGTCCGATTCGTTGTAGAGTCTGCTGTCAAGCAACTGGAAGTCACCGCTCCAGTCGTCGTCCCAGCCTTCGGGCAGGTTGTTGTCGCGGAAATTGGTATAGTCCAGGAAATAGTTCTCGTGCCTGTTGGTATAGAAGCCGTAACCGGAACGGAGATTCAGGACCCTGAGGCCAGGGAGCCTATATTTCCACTGGGCGTCGAACTCCCAGCGCTCATAGTCGATGTTTGATTCGAAGACATTCTTAAAGCTCCTTTCCCAGTCGATGGAGAGAATCGGACCTCTGTTCAGCCAGGGGGAGAGTTTGATGCCGATCATCGGTGCAAAGCTGCGATACTCGGTGGGTACATCGTAGTGTCGCATCAGTTCCTTGTTCAGGGCCACGCGCTGGTGGAAGACGATACCCGTCTCGATGTCGAGCCAGTCGAAGAGCATGATGTTGTTGAACACCTGTACGTGATAGTCGGTGAACTTGTCCATATCCTTGTTCCCGAAGTCGATGGTGTCGCTGTGCTCATGGTTGATCTGGTCCATCACCGTCGAATTGCTGATGCGGTTGCCGTTGCCCCAGACGATCTCAGCATATCCGTTACGCTTCGGGTTGTAGGTCATACGCAAGGGAGCGGTAAAGTAGAACTGCTTCTGCTTGAAGTTATAGCCGAAGGTGGGGTTGAGTGTCAGATAACGGTGGGGCGAGAAGGTGTATCTCGTGCGGAGTTTCATCTTATAGGAAAGGCCTCTGCTGCCACTGTATCTTAGGTAGAGTGGGTTGATGATGGGAGACAGGTAGAACTCGGCAGCGTCTGATTCTGCGGCGATGGGCGTCACCAACTGGTCACCGATAGTGTCCCACAGGATTTTCTTCAGGAGACGTGGAAACTTGTTCTTCTCCTTGGTGGTTGTATCGACGACCACGGTGTCTGGTTGCTGATGCGCATTGTCGTAGGCATCATAGATACGCTTGTCGGTTTCTGTGAGAGGGGTGGGACGGATGGAATCCATCAACTGGTTGTCTGATATCTTAGTGATGCTGTCAGGCAGCGACATAGGACAATGGTAGTTGGCATCGAAGAGGGCTGATATCCTGTTCCCTACGAAACGGAACGTGGCGGCTGTCGTACATCTCTTCGGCATCAGGGATGGGGCCCCTTCATCCCCCTGCTGGATTTCCGTGCGGAAGGTGATCATGTCGAATTCTCCATTGAGCACCGTACGGATGATACGTCCCGTCTCTGTCTCGATGATGGCATAGCCATTGAGCAGTTGGGTGTTGTAGAGCTTTGGACGGAAGTCGAGCCGTGTGGTACCGTCGTCAAGGAGTTTCCCTGTGTAGTGGTAATAGCGGTGGTTGATCTTGTGGAAGGGAGATAGAATATGACCGTCGTAGAGATCAATGTCGTAGATGTTGGGCGTCATGTAGTCCAGAAGGGGAGGCATGGCCTTCCGGTTGTGGCGGATGGTCCCTGCCAGTACCTGACTGTTGATGTCGTAGTGGTGGGCATCGGTGAAATGCACCTTGTTGTACGATTCACGGATATACTCGCGGGGATCCTTTGCCAGGACATACATCGTGGGGATGAGCCAAAGGGCGAAATTACGTTTCTCAACGTTGAAGCGGAACTTGGCATAGACGTTGTCCTCCATACCATTGATCTCCGGCGTCAGTGCCTTCTGGTAGTTGTAGATGCGATGGAGGATCATGGAGTCAACCTTCTCCTTGGCATACAGGCTGCAGGACATGCTTATCAGTATGCCCAACACGAATAGCCTGATGAAGAGTGGTTGACGATGTTCCAATGTCTTATGTTAATTTATCCTTGAGGTATCTGCCCGTCAGACTCTCGTTACAGCGTGCCACTTCCTCGGGCGTGCCTGCCACCACGAGGGCACCGCCTTTGTCGCCGCCGTCAGGGCCCAGGTCTATCACATGGTCGGCACATTTGATGATCTCCATGTTGTGCTCGATGATCAGGATGGTGTGGCCCCGCTCGATGAGGGCGTTGAACGCATGCAGCAGACGGTCGATATCGTGGAAGTGCAGACCCGTGGTCGGCTCGTCGAAGATGAAGAGCGTGGGCTCCTGCTTCTCCTGTCCGATGAAATAGGCCAGTTTGACGCGCTGGTTCTCACCGCCTGAGAGGGTGGAGGAGTTCTGGCCCAGTTTGATATAGCCGAGACCGACGTCGTCCAGGGCCCTGAGACGGTTGACGATGGTCTTCTCCCCGTGCTCCCCGAAGAACTGGAGGGCCTCCGAGATCGTCATGTTCAGCACGTCGTCGATGTTCTTGCCGTGGAAGTTCACGTCGAGGATGTCCTTCTTGAAACGGTGTCCGTGACAGGCCTCGCACTCCAGCACGAGGTCGGCCATGAACTGCATCTCCACCGTGATCACACCGGCACCCTTGCACTCCTCGCATCGTCCGCCGTCGGCATTGAAGGAGAAGTACTGGGGCGTGAATCCCATCTGCTGACTCAACGGCTGTTCGGCGTAGAGGTCACGGATGGCGTCGTAGGCCTTCACGTAGGTGGCAGGGTTCGAACGGGTGCTCTTGCCGATGGGGTTCTGATCGACGAACTCCACGCGCCTGATGGCATCGACGTCGCCGCCGAGGCCGAGGTACTCGCCCGGGGCGTCGCACACGTCACCGATATGGCGTTTCAGGGCAGGGTAGAGGATACCCTTGATGAGGCTCGACTTACCTGAGCCGGAGACACCCGTCACCACCGTCATCACGTTCAGCGGGATCTGTACGTCGATGCCGCGCAGGTTGTTCATCCTGGCACCCTTGATGTCGATATGTCTGTTCCACGGACGACGGCTTTGGGGCACGGGGATCTTTTCCTCGTGGAGCAGATACTTCACAGTGTAACTCTTGGGGTATTTCTTCAGCGAGGTCTTGTTGATGTCGTTGGCATCCCCGTCGAAGACGATCTCACCACCCAACCGTCCTGCGTCGGGACCGATATCGATGAGATGGTCGGCGGCCCGCATGATCTCCTCGTCATGCTCCACCACGACCACCGTATTGCCGATGGCCTGTAGTTCCTTCAGCACATGAATGAGGCGGTCTGTGTCGTGAGAGTGCAGACCGATACTCGGTTCGTCGAGGATATAGAGTGAGCCCACCAGCGAACTGCCGAGACTGGTACAGAGGTTGATGCGCTGGCTCTCACCACCGGAGAGGGTGTTCGAGAGACGGTTCAGCGTCAGATAGCCTAACCCTACGTCTAAGAGGAACTGCAACCGACTGGTGATCTCCGTCAGCAACCGTCTGCCGATCTCTGCATCCTGTTCGCTGAGTTCCAGGCGGTCGAACCATTCCTTCAGCCTCACCACGGGCATCTGCACGAGGTCGGTGATGCTTCTGCCGCCGATCTTCACGTAGTTGGCTTCGGGCTTCAGACGGGTACCATGACAGGTCGGACAGTTGGTCTTGCCCCGATAGCGGGCCAGCATCACACGGTATTGTATCTTGTATTGGTTTTCCTTCACCATCTCGAAGAAGGTGTCGATACAGGGTTTCTCCTTGGTTCCCTTGTCGGAGGGCAGACCGTGCCAGAGCCAGTCCTTCTGCTGCTGACTGAGGTTCATGTAGGGCTCGAAGATGGGGAAGCCGACTCCGTCGGGTCCACAGTTTTCTTTTTGGGCGGCGTGGCGGATAAACCACTGCAGCCACTCCTTCATCTTCTCCCCGTGCCAACACACCACACAACCGTCATACACGGAGAGCGTCGTGTTGGGGATCACCAGTTTCTCGTCAATGCCGATGATACGTCCGAAACCCTGACACTCCGGACAGGCACCTGCGGGCGAGTTGAAGGAGAACATCTGGTCGGTGGGTTCCTCGAAGGTCATGCCGTCGGCCTCGAACTTCATCGAGAAGTCGTAGAAGATCGTCGGGGGGAAGAGGAGTCTCAACTCTCCATGTCCCTCATAGAAGGCCGTCTCTGCGGAATCCACCAGTCGTGCAATCGCGTCCTTGCTGTCATCCACGCTCATACGGTCAATCACCAGATACGGACACTCGGGGACTGTCTCCTGTGTGACTGTCGAAGACGTTACATGGGGACTGTCCCCTGTGTGTCCTTCCAACCAGTCATCGATCCTCTGGAAATCCCCGTTAATATATATCCTCGCATATCCCTCCAGTTGATACGTTTTCAACTGCTGCTCCATCGTGCGCCCCTCTCTGAGTTGTATCGGTGCCATCACGACGAAGCGCGTGCCTTTCGAGTATTCCAGCACCTGCCTTACCACATCCTCCGTGGAGTGCTTCTTCACCTCCTGACCGCTGATCGGGGAGTAGGTCTTGCCGATGCGGGCAAAGAGCAGTCTGAGATACTCGTAGATTTCCGTCGAGGTACCCACCGTCGAGCGCGGGTTCCTGGATATCACCTTCTGTTCGATGGCGATAGCGGGGGGGATGCCCTTGATGAAGTCGCACTCGGGCTTGTTCATCCTGCCGAGGAACTGGCGGGCATAACTCGACAGACTCTCGACATATCTTCGCTGGCCTTCGGCATACAACGTGTCGAAGGCTAAGGACGATTTGCCGGAGCCACTGACTCCGGCAATCACTGTGAATGTATTCCGGGGGATCCTGACGTCAATATTCTTCAGGTTATTGACCCTCGCCCCCTTGATCTCGATTGCTTCGCTCAATTTTAATGTTTAATCTTTAATGTTTAATGTCACAAAATGCTCCTCACGGCTTCCAGCATACCGACGCTCTTGATGAGGTCGAGATCCTGCTTGACCATGGCGTTCAGACCCGGAATCTTGTTCAGGTTCTCCTGCCAGATAAACTCTGCACCGAGCACGCCGTCGGTCACCTTCTGCGTATCTCCCGTAGCCCACAGTGCCTTGAGCAGATCCATGATCTTCGGGTCGTCGTTGGGGGTGATCTCGATGCCGTCCTCACGCTTGCCACCCTTGTAATAGGTGATGATGGCGGCCAGTCCGAACACCAGTCCCTTAGGCAACTCGCCCTTGCGCTCCAAGTAGGTCTTCAGACCGGGCAGGTCGCGCGTCTGGTACTTCGGGAAGGAGTTCAGCATGATACTCGTCACCTGATGATCCACATACGGATTATCGAAGCGCTCCAGCACGTCGCGGGCGAACTTCTCCAACTGTTCGATGGGCAGGTCGAGCGTCTGCATGAGTTCGTCGAACTGCACCTTGTGGATGTACTGGGAGATGATCTCGTGCTGACAGGCGTCGCGCACGATATCCACACCACTCAGGAAGGCCACGGGACTCAAAACCGTGTGCGGGCCGTTGAGCAGCGTCACCTTACGCTTGTGGTAGGGCTCCTCGGAGGGTACGAACAGCACGTGCAGACCGGCCTTGTCGGCAGGGAACTCCTGTGCCACCTCCCTCGGGGCCTCGATCACCCAGAGGTGGAAGTTCTCGGCCTGTACCACGAGGTTGTCGCGATACGAGATCTTCTCCTGGATCTCAGCGATATCCTTGCGGGGGAAGCCCGGCACGATACGATCCACGAGCGTGGCATACACGCCGCAGGCCTCCTCGAACCATTTCTTGAAGTCGCTGCCGAGGTTCCAATGGTCGATATACTGGTAGATGCACTTCTTCAGCACGTGACCGTTCAGGAAGATCAGTTCACAGGGGAAGATGATCAGTCCCTTGGTCATGTCACCGCC
>Ga0310690_10003353_pt1 | contig 24201 bp, 13 predicted proteins | sample AusTroGonzalo_MG_2_FD_207661 | JGI IMG/M metagenome (GOLD analysis project Ga0310690, IMG submission 207661) | Bovine rumen microbial communities from tropical cattle in Woodstock, Queensland, Australia - Gonzalo_04 (v2) (version 2) | ecosystem: Host-associated > Mammals > Digestive system >... | reverse complement strand
AACAAAATTATGTACTTAGATTCAGCTAAGAAAGAAGAGATTTTTGGCAAGTATGGCCAGAGCAAAACCGATACCGGCAGCGCTGAGAGCCAGATTGCTCTGTTCAGCTACCGCATCAAGCACCTGACCGAGCACATGAAGGAGAACCGTAAGGACCACAGCACCGAGCGTGCACTGACTGGTCTGGTCGGCAAGCGTCGCGCCCTGCTCAACTACTTGAAGAACCGCGACATCACCCGCTATCGTGCAATTGTCAAAGCTCTCGGCCTGCGTAAATAATCTGCGCAGCTCCGCTGGAAAAAGAACAAAGGCTGCATCCCCACCGGGCTTGCAGCCTTTCTTCATTTAATTATGAATTATGAATTGTGTTCCGCGCCTTATCAGCGCGCCTTAGTGCTAAAGCATCTAAGAATTATGAATTGTGAATTATGAATTATAAGAGGTTTCTTCCAGATGTGCTGGCCATCCTGTTTTTTGTGGCTGTCAGCGTGGTGTATTTCATTGTGCCCATTCGCGACGGGCTGGTTCTGACTGGTCACGACCATACTGGCGGCGTGGGCAGTGGTGTGGAGATGGAGCAATACCGCGCCACGCATAACGGCGAGCGTACCCGATGGACCAACACGCTCTTCTGCGGTATGCCGACCTATCAGATGAGTCCCAGCTATCGCAGTACCGAGACGCTGAGCACATTGGAGCGTGTCTATCAACTCGGTCTGCCCGGACTCTCGGCCTATGCAGCCTATGTCTTTATGATGTTGCTGGGATTCTACATCATGTTGCGTGCCTTCAACTTCCGCGTATGGATGGCAGCCCTTGGCGCTGTGCTTTGGGCATTCAGTAGCTACTATTTCATCATCATCCAAGCCGGACATATCTGGAAACTCCTGACTCTGAGCTTCATCCCGCCCACCATCGGCGGCATGGTGCTTTGCTATCGCGGAAAGTATATGCTAGGTACTGTCGTGACGGGTTTCTTTACCGCCATGCAGGTGCTCAGCAACCATGTCCAGATGACTTATTACTTCCTCTTTGTCGTTGGCCTCATGGCCTTGGCTTTCCTTATCGATGCCATTCGCCAGAAGACCTTCACAAAGTGGCTTCGCGCCACCCTTTGCTTCGTCTTCGGCGGCATTCTTGGTGTCTGCATCAACGTGAGCAATCTCTACCATACCTGGGAGTACAGTAAGGAGAGTATGCGCGGCAAAAGCGAGCTGACCCAAAAGACCAAAGATCCTGCCGACCAGACCTCAAGCGGACTGGAGCGCAGCTATATCACCATGTGGAGCTACGGCATTGGCGAGACTTGGACGTTGCTCGTGCCCAACACCAAAGGCGGAGCCAGTCAGATTCTGGCCGACAACAAAACCGCCATGAAACATGCCAAGAGCGACTTCGCTCCCATATATCGCGCTTTCACGCAGTATTGGGGCGAGCAGCCCGGAACGAGCGGACCTGTCTATGTCGGCGCTTTCGTGTTGATGCTCTTTTGGCTCAGCTTCTTTATTGTGAAGGGTCCCATGAAGTGGTGCCTGCTGGCAGCCACTGCGTTGAGCATCCTGCTTTCGTGGGGCAAGAACTTCATGGGCTTTACCGATTTCTTCCTGGATTATGTGCCCATGTACGACAAGTTCCGTACCGTAGCCAGCATCCTCGTGATTGCCGAGTTCACCATCCCCTTGCTCGCCATGATGGCACTGAAGAAGGTAGTTGAAGACCCCGACTGTTTCAGCGGCAAGGAGGATGGACTCCCGCGCGTACATTATATTACTATAAGCTTTGCCCTGACGGGTGGTATGGCTCTGCTCTTCTGGCTGATGCCCGACCTTTTCTTCGGCAATTATATCTCCACCTCCGACCAGATGTACATGCAGCAGTATGTCAATGCCGGCTATATCCCGCAGGAGATGGTGGGAGAAATCATGGACAACATGAGCGAGATGCGTCGGGCCATGTTTACGGCCGATGCTTTGCGTAGTTTCGTTGTCGTGGCCATCGGCACGGCCCTGCTTCTGGCATACCGTTTCGGTAAGCTTAAGAGCACACCAATGGTAGCAGGCATCCTTGTGCTGTGCCTCGTGGATATGTGGGGCATCAACAAGCGTTACCTCAACGACGGCATGTTCACAAGACCCAAGAGCAACGAACAGGCTTTCCCGCAGACAGATGCCGACCGCATCATCTGTCAGGATACCGATACCTATTATCGCGTGCTGAACCTGAGTGTAAGCACCTTCAACGACAACACGACCTCCTATTACCACAAGAGCATTGGCGGTTACCATCCTGCCAAGCTGCGTCGCTATCAGGAACTTATCGAGGAACACTTGCAGGGCGAAATGGGCCGTATCAACAATGCTGTGATTGAGAGCGCAGGACATCTGGAGAATTGTTCGGGTGACAGCCTTTTCCCCGTGCTCAACATGCTCAACACGAAGTATGTCATCCTCCCATTGAAGGACAACGGCAAACTGCCTGTGCAGAATCCTTGGGCACAAGGTAACGGATGGTTTGTCGACGAGGTAAAGTACGTTCCCGATGCCGATGCCGAGATAGCAGCCTTGCACGATGCCGACCTCAGGAAGGTTGCAGTGGTTGATAAGCAGTTCGAAGGCATCCTTGGAAACGAGGCAATCATCCCCTCTGACTCTTCCCTCGAGGGCGAGGACCTTGAAACCTGGAGAGTCGAGTTGACCAGCTATGAGGCCAACCGCCTTTCGTACAAAGTCAATAGCCAGCAGGGTGGGGTAGTCGTCTTCAGCGAGATATATTATCCAGGCTGGACCTGTACCATCGACGGTGAACCTACCGATATAGCCCGCGCCAATTACGTACTACGTGCCATCAAGGTACCGGCTGGTGAACACGAAGTCATCATGACCTTCGACCCGCAGACGGTACATATCACCGAGGCTATCGCTTATGGTGCTCTCGCCCTGCTGGCTCTGATGCTGATTGCATTGCTTGCCTTCAGCTTTTATCGGAAGAAGCATATAGCTTCGTGATACATCTCCACGACAGCATTCCGGTAAAAACTAGAAAATCACAAAAATCACATTTTGATGTAACTCAATGAAATACAAAAGCCGAGCCCGCAGTTCACAACAGCGAGCTCGGCTTTTTCAGTTAAAATTGTAAAGTTTTTTCTATTTTTAATTTTTCACTTTTCATTTTTCATTTTCTTGCTCCGCCGGGCAGAATTTGTTCCCTGCCCAGGGAAAATTTTTTCCTCCGCCGAGCAGCAAGTGTTACCTGGCGAGGTAGCAAAAACTGTATTTTTCGGGCCTTTCGCACGCCTTTCGAAATGTAAAGAAATTTCGCAAACACTTCTTTCTTCTTCGCAGATAATCTCCAAGGGTAATTTTTGCAACTATTAATGGTAGCAAAATTTTCTATTAATACTTACAAGATTTTCTATTAATAGCAGCAAAATCTCTATAATTTCGGACCTTTTACAGTTCTCCGAAAACATAAAGATTTTTCCTTTTTAAATGTTTTCATTTTTAACCTCACCACCTAACCCGACAGGCATCTATATCCGATGAATATTGGGGGTTAGTTAGGTTAGGTGTTACTCAAACACCTAACCTAACACCTAACCTAGAATCTAACCCATTTTTGGAAATGCAAAAAAGCAAAAAAGTTTTCGTGTAATTCGCGTAACAAAACTTGCAAAAACGAGATTTTTTTCGTACCTTTGCAGAGTTTTAAAAACTAACCTAAAATAAACTAAAAACAAACAGCTATGAATCAAAAACTACTTGTTAATGGCGAGCCGATAAGGCCCTCGACTGAAGGGATGCTCGCGGTAGAAATTTTCCTTATCGAGAACTACCGTTTCCGCAGGAACATCCTGAACGGAAAGGTAGAGTTTGCAACCCTCAACGCCGTACAACAGCCCTCGGAATACCGTCCGCTCACGACGGAGGCGCTGAACAGCATCGTGCTTCGGGCCAAGAGGCTGGAGATCAGCGAGAGCAATCCCAGGGCGGAGATTACCGAATTCATCCGCTCGGAAGAGGTGCCCGTCTATAATCCGATAGAGGAGTTCCTGAACGGGCTTCCTGCCTGGGACGGACAGAACCATGTGGCCCGCCTCTTCGGGCGTCTGCCCGGAGTCAGCTCCGAACAGCTGTCTTTCCTGTCCATCTGGCTCCGTTCAACTGTCGCCCATTGGCTTCAGATGGATACGCTTCACGGCAACGAATGTGTGCCGACGCTGATCGGTCCTCAAGGTTGCGGCAAGACGACCTTCCTACGACGTTTGCTTCCCCAGCATCTGCGCCAGTATTACCTTGACCACATGAACCTCTCGAACAAGTTCGACAAGGAGATGGCCCTGACGAACAACCTGCTTGTCAACCTCGACGAGCTGGAAGCCATCCGTCCCAGCCAGCATGCTGCCCTGAAGCAGACACTCTCGAAGAGCAAGGTGAACGGACGCCCCATCTATGGCTGCGCCCAGGAGGACCGCCCCCGTTTTGCCTCGTTTGTGGCGACAACCAACAATCCCCATCCTCTGACGGATGCGACGGGCAGCCGTCGGTATATCTGCATCCAGATTCCGCAAGGACAGGATATAGATAATGTAGGGGAGATCGACTACGAGCAGCTCTATGCCCAGGTTCTCTATGAGGTTCGTGAGCAGAAGGCGCCCTATTGGTTCAACAATGCCGAGGTGGCTCGCATTCAGGAACTTAACATCAGCTTTGCGGAGAAAAAGGATATGGCCGATATGATTTCTGTCTGCTTCCGCAAGCCGGAAGAGGGAGACTTGGTGAAGGCGATGAACAGCCAGCAAATGCTGCAAGTGATACAACGCGAATACCCAAGCCTGAAGATCAACCATAGCGCGAAGGTTCATTTGGGACAGGCTATGAAAGAACTGGGCTTCGAGCACACCAATCACGGCAACGTCCAGTACTACAAGGCTGTGCCCCTTCGGGCAGCATGAAAAGTGAGGTGTTGGGTGAGGTGTTAGGTTAGGTGTTTGAGCAACACCTAACCCGCCTCCGGCCCAATATTCATCGGCTTTTGAGCCCTGTCAGGTTAGGTGGTTAGGTGTTTTTTCGAGTCTACTAATTTCAGGGTTAAGCAATAAGGTAGTCAACCTAAATCATGGAACTACAGTTTTTCCAGAGAATTCAGCAAACTTTTCGGCGAAATTCTTGCTTGGTATCTCTTTTATTCGTAAATTTGCACTCATGTGGTAGACAACAAAGAGAAGATGGCAAAACGAACGCAAGAAGACTACTATAAGGAAAGCAAGCGACTCCGTAACGAAGTCCTTCAACAGGCCGAAGCCTTGAAGGCAAGCACGAAGAAAGTGCATTTTTTGCTTATTACGACCGCAAGGTTGGGATGCGTACTATTCTTGCTCTGCGTAAAATGAAGAATGGTGGTCCTTATAAGCCTTATGCCATCATTGACCAACATGCCTTTGACGCTACCGTTGGCGAACTACAAAAAGGAACTCCGCTTTAATGGCCTTGCTTGCCGGACCAACCGGGGCTATCCATCTGAAGCGGAGTTTAAAAGTGCTTCTACTTTAATGAGTCGCTTGCCAGACCAACCGGGGCTCCCATCCTAAATAGGTTCCTTTCCTGATTGCAAAGGTAGGTGTTTTTTCTTGAATCCTCCAAATAATTCAGTAATTATTTTAAGATTTTAAGTACTTTGTAGTGTATATTTTACAAATACGCCTTTAGTTACGTAACCCCAAAATGTAACCCTACCCCCCAATTAGGTGGTCATCGGATAAATTTCCGGTGGCCGCTTTTGTCGGTTCTATATGCCAAAGGTTCTGAACCTTGCAAATATTTCTGCAAAATCCTTGCATAATACCCGAATGCTTGGCAGCTGCAATGGTGAGGCAGAGGCGAACATAAACACGGAGCGGCAACCTTTTGGCTGCCGCTCCGTGGAATTATACGTTTGCGATAAAACGTCCTTGTCTATTGGTCGTCATCATCAAGGTCGTCATACCATTGGAATGGACCATTAGCACCTTTCACTTTATTACTTGTGCAGATGATTTGTGCCTGCTGCAACTTTATTACCTGCATCTCCGGTGTGATATATGTCTTTTTCATAATAATTTTTCAATATAAAGGGTTTTTATTCAGGTAAAAGTTCACCTTTCACCCTCTCCCACGGGAGAGGGTTGGGGTGAGGCTATTACTTCATTATCTTCTTTCCATTCACGATGTTGATACCCTTCTGCATCTTCTGGAGACGCTGACCAGCGAGGTTATAGATGGCGTCAGCCTCATTATGAATTGTGAATTGTGCATTATGAATTGAGGTGGCATCTTCGTCGCTATCGTCGAAGTTCAGGTTGATTTCCTTAACAGGAATAGCTAAATTAGACATGTCGAAGTGAGCACGGAATGGGCGGAGCACCTTACCGGCTTTTGCATAGCCTATCTTGTTACTAGAGCCAAGGTAAATAATCTCATCGGCGTCCGTTACGGTATAGGGAGAGTAATTTCCAACAAACGTGCCACCATTTAACGTAACTTCCGTCGGCGTGGCACTGCTGATGGTAACACCGCTGAATACGGGGTTCACAATATTGTCAAGGTCTGGGTCAGATGGGTCGTTCTTTGCCCATTTAACGATATACGGCCTGCCCGTCTCGATGCTTGTGGCTGCTTTGAAGTTCAGATAGAGCGTCGTGCCGTCGAGACCTGTCGGGTGGGTATATGTGCCGTCGTCAGCGAGGTCCAGCTCCATCACCGTGGCGCCTTCGAGCGGTGTACCAGTAAAGGTGATACCATCGGTGTCATCGCCATCCTCAACTGCGAACGGCAGGCAGAGCGTGTTCCAGCTGTCGTCTCTGACAAATGTGCGACCAAAGAGAAGGGCGTTGACCGTATTTTTATTATTGGTAGCAATCGCTGTTTCATTGTCATCTGCCTTAGTACCGCTGTCATAGAAAGCGAGAGCAGGCACGGCTCCATCGTTGGCGTCAATATCGTCAATATTACCTAAATAATTGCCACAACCGATGCCGCTACTGGTAACAACACTTCCTACCGTGCATTCGCTGTAGTAGTTGAATTTAAGGTTTCCATAACTATTATTGTTAGTGTCGTGTACGATACCCCCCACAATTGCACCAACATTTTCAACTCCAGTTTCAACTTTTGGAACCTCGACATTAATGGCAAGATTACCAGTCAAGACGCCATCTGTGTTCTCTCCCACAATACCACCTATGTATCCACAGCTTTTTGGTGAATCACCAATAGTGATGACGGCACTACTGATGCAGTTTTCTATGGTGCCCGGAATACTTCCTTGGTTCTCATCTGTAGCGTTTATGCCAGCTATGCCACCCAAATTGTGGCAGTGTTCTGCGTTATCGCCTATGGCGATGGTGGCGAAACTGTAGCAATTTCTTGTCATGCCGTTTGCTGAATAGCCCACTATGCCGCCAAATCCCTCAAATTCATCAGCTCCGTCGCCCGCTGTAATTGTAGCGTAGCTGGTGCAGTTTTCTATGGTTCCCAAACTCAAACCGGCGATGCCGCCAAATCCCATCTCACCACCTCCACCTTCTACGGCCACAATATTAACGCGACTGGTACTGGTGCAGTTTTTTATGGTTCCACCATAGTTCATACCGGCGATGCCGCCGACTCCCATAGAACCTGTGATTTGGGTATCATCGAGATTGACGTTTATCACTGTTCCGGAGGGACCGATAATACCAAATAGGGATTGGGCGATACCTGAAAATGGGTCGTTGGTTTCAGGGCATAAGCGAATACCACTAATGGTCTTGCCGTCTCCGTCGAATGTGCCATTAAAGAAATTCGGGACTGATATAGACCCAATTTGGTCACCAATTGAACCGATAGGCGTGTAGTTGCTCTCTGTCGGTCCATAACCTTCATAACTATAGGTGATATTATTACCCAGTTTGAAGAAATAGCCGTCCGGATGTTCTGTATCAGCACTATAGTCGTTGCCGCTGTTCACATTGCTAGCCAGCAGATCGAGTTGGCTGGGATACAATATTATGTAAGGAGCGTTCTTAGTTCCAGTACCAGTAAGTTCAATTGGTTCCCAAAGGGCATCCACCCTTACATCTTTAGCCGGCATTTTAAAGGTGTTACCAACGATAAGAGCTCTGTTCAGCATATAACCCTTGAAATTATTCGTGCAGCCAACAGGCGGTTCACCACTAATGTCGCGGCTAATGGCTATCTCTAAATTTTGAGGGTAGTAGCTCTTGCCGTCGTATGTGAAAAGAGCGTCGGGTGAAATTGTTATTCCATTAGCGCATGAGACAGACCCAATGGGGGTTGCATTTAATGAGTTCCAGCCGCTAGCACTCTCGTAGGCATAGCCATGGACATAGAATTTGCAATAATCAGCAATGTCTTCAAATGTTTCGTAACCCAACGTTGGTGGCGTAACAGGTAGGACATATACTGTTGCCAAGTTTTCGCATCCATAGAAAGCTCCATCGCCAATGGTAGTCACGCTAGCGGGGATGGTGAAAGCTTGTATACCGCATCCAGAGAAGGCACCCATATCGATGGTTGTCAGTTGTGAATTGTCAGCAACAGTTACTGTTGCCAAGTTTACACAGTACCAGAATGCTCCCCAACCAATGGATGTAATGCTTGCAGGAATAGTAATCTTTGTCAGACCCGTGAAGGCAAAAGCCTCAGTACCGATAGTTTCTAGTTTTGACGTTCCATCAAAGGTCACCGTCTCCAAATTTTCGCATTCGTAGAAAGCAAAATCACCGATGTACGTTACGTTGGCAGGGATGGTGACAGAGGTCAGGTTGTCGCAATTCCCGAATGCACCGCCGGCAATCCCCACAATGTTGTCATCGATGGTAAAAGAAGAGTTGGGCGATGTTATATTGGCCTTATAGAGTACAGATCCAATACAAAACGAACCGCCATCGGGGAGATTTTGTAATTGACCATTAAGCCAAGGCGTATATTCAAAAGCATTATAACCGACGTATATTATACTGGCAGGAAGATAGTTGATGGTTGTCAGCTGGGAACAAGATTCGAAGGCTTCCTTGCCGATGGTTGTCAGTTTTGAACCATCTTCAAAGGTCACCGTCTCCAGGTTTTCACATCCATAGAAGGCAAATGCTCCGATGGTGGTGACATCTGCGGGGATGGAGTATTCTGTGTTTGTTTTTCCAATAGGATAGGCGACGAGTGTTTTACCGTCCTTGCTGAACAGTACACCATCAACATCAGTCTTGTAATAATTGCTCGAAGGATCCACTCCTATAGACGTCAGGCTTAGACAACCAGCGAAAGCCCCATCTCCAATGGATGTCACACCAGCAGGGATGGTAATAGACTTAAGTTCATAACAGGAACTAAAGGCGTTATTACCAATAGTCTTCAGCTTCGAGCCATCTGCAAAATTGACCGTAGTCATTTTGTAGCATTGTTCAAAGGCGGAATTGCCAATGCTTGTCACATTGGCGGGGATAGTGATAGATTCCAATCTGCAACAGTTATAGAAAGTTTCGACTCCGATGCTGATATCTGTGGCGTTGAATGTGACGGATGTTATATAAATGCCATTATAGAAGGCATAATCTCCGAGGTGCGTTATACCATCACCGATAACGACTTTCTTGATATATTTCAACAAATAGTCGTTCCACGGTGTGTCTATGCTATTACCATATTGGTCTGCGTAATCCGCCATAGCGCCTGTGCCGCTGATGGTGAGGGTCTCTGTAGAGAGATTATAGCTCCATTGTACGCCGCTTTCATTTCCTGTTGCTCCGCAGTTGCCGCTGGTAAGGGCTGTCAGGTCACCTTCGAAGTCAACGTTGACAACATTTACAAATGAGGACCAATCATCTGCATTGAGCACGTGGCACTTCGGTTTTTCACTGGTGTTGAAGTCATTACACCCACTATCAGTCCATGTCAGATTATCAGGATCTGCATAACAATAAACATCTGTTACGCTGGTACAACCCTTGAAAGCATCCTCACCAATAGAGGTCACGCTTTCACCGATGGCCACGAGCACCATCTTAGAGCAACCAGAGAAAGCTTCTTGGCCGATGAAAGTTACGTTGCTGGGGATAGCAACTGATGTTAAAGGAGTACACCAGCTGTATTTGCAACTTGTTGTGTGTCAGCGATTTTTGGTTAAAACGGTAGAAAAGTGAACACGAAGATTCTATGGATATAGAAAAAGATGAAGATTTAACATATTTAACTTTTTATAACGAGTCGCAGTTAATAGAGGCATATTAAAGTATACAACCTATAAACTAATTATAGTTCTCTTGGCAAGAAGAACTGAGTACAATCCTTTTGATGCTCAATTTTAACTTTACTTGATTCAGGTAATACTGCCCTCAATGAAGGCTCTACAGCATCAGGATTAGGATCTTGTATATATATAGTCTTCAGATTAGGCATTCCAGCAAATATGGCTCTATCAATTTCTCTATTGAAATAAGGGAAAGAATAACCAATTACAACAATTGACTCAGTATCCACAGTTGTCTGCTTGATAATCTCCATTAACTGATTTTGTTTTTCTGAAATCTCCCAAGCAAAAGACAAATGAGAATTGAATTGGAATCCCATTCCAGAAGTATCTGCATTCAGATGCCCATAGTATTCAATCAGTTGAATAATTGGTTTTATGTCAACATCTCTGATGATGGAGTCAACCATATTGAAATCACCAAAATTGGCAGAACCATTTACCTTAAAAATCTTTCCACAATTTTTCAATGGAGGAAAGTCCCCATCTACGTTTTTTTCGTATATTGGTAGTGAACCATTTACACTATAATACCGATAAACGATTTCAAACTGTGAGTCATAATTCCAAGAAATAATACTTATATCTTTAGGGATATAAAGGTTGTTCATCTGCAAGATATTTGCTAGAAAAGTATCATATCTTTGATCTGGCTTACCTTCCAATTGAGCCCACACAAAAAAAACGCTCAGAACATTCTTTAGGCACTTGAAATCATTGTGTCTCCTAGTTAGGAAAAGTTTCTTTGCATATGTGTCAATCGTTGCATGCTCTTTTGTAGCCTTGAATAAATTCTCTACATCTCTGAGTAACTCTGTTCGTACGCGATTGATGTTTGAGCCCTCTATTTGATACATATCCATGAACGTATAAAGACGTTCTGTTTCTATTGGTGCATTTTCTATAGCCTCTTTGAACGTAAGTAGACTTTTGGTAATTTCGTTCACAACAGGTAAACCTTCACGAACAATTAATCTCTCTTTCTCCGTCCCTTCATCAAGTATTTCACGAGTCTCCTTTCTTCCATAACTCGCCCCTGCACCGATATAATATATTAGCTTACTCATATCTAAATATTTGTAGTCCCAAGATAAAACTGTAGTTTAGATGATGGATTGAAAATGCGTTGAGGTTACAAGATCTCTCAAATATCTCCCATTTTTCATATGCCATATACTTCATGTTTACCTGTTTGTAATTATCACCCAATGTCCGTCTTTGCGACCTCCTTCACGGGCTAGAATGCCTAATGACTGGAGTTGAGAGATATATCGCTGAAGTGTACGGAACTTGACATCTATCTTTTGTGCTAATTCACTTGTCGTAATACTCGGAAGCTTTTGTATCTCCGAAATAATAATCTTCTGGATTTCAGACAATTCTTTTACGCCATCTTTTACGCCATCTTTTACGCCATCTTTTACGCCATCTCTATTCAAAATGACCTTGTCTACAACGAAATCAGGATGACATGGAATGTCTATCAAGAAGTAGGTTCTTTCTTCATCCGTCTCAATCGTGGCTTGCGACGAACCGTTATCGCGAAGTACTTCTTGTATGGTTGGTATGCCTGTAGCCCTTCCTTCAGTAAGATCCAGTTCTTTTAAGAACTCACCGAGCCTACGATTACGGTAACGACGCGAACGAAGCGACTGACCTATGCGAACAGCTTCCATCGGTATCGTATGGTTCGGACCAGAGAAACTCAGTATTGAGATACGTTCTGGTTCAATGGTTATTTCTACAGGCTCTTGAATCGTCCAATCGCGATGATAAAGACTATTCACAACAGCTTCTTCCAAAGCCTGATACGGATAGTTATAGAATGTATGTGATTCAGCTCTATCCTTGGGCTTAATAATCTGTTTTTTGATGACGTTGGTACGCAAGTAACTGAGCGTTTCCTTTATCATGGTAGGTACGCTTCCTTTGATAGGTTCCACCTCAATTAAGTTGTTGGGATTCTTCTCACGCCCTTCAGGAAATAACACAATATCCACTTGCGCCTGTCGGAAAAATAGGTCGGGACGCTCAGAAAACATCATAGCTGCCACATTTTTTATACGCTTTCCTTCTGGTATAGGCTCTAACAAGTCCATCTGCTCCAGCACCTCCTCCATGTGGTCTGTCAAAGAAATGTCAGCAAGACTACTCTTTACTTTCACTAGATAATCATGTAAGAGCAATGGCGATATGTCCGTCAGTTTAATATCGTCGTTGCCACGGTCATCAAATGGCATACGGTTAGCAAGGTTTATCAGTTCCCGTTCATATTCATCCTTGGGAACAATACTACTGCTATTATAGCGGATGTAGTAGTTGTACGTCTTCTGTTTCGCCGTAATTTGGTCTGGTACTTTGTATGGGCGACGCTCACCTGGCGACACCTTTAGAATAAGGATAGTTTTTCCATCTACTTCCTCAATATAAAGGCGAGGTTGATAATAAGGGCGAATCAGATTGTTATAGCCCACCATTTCCTTTTCTATAGGCTCTATTTGGTCAAGATTGACACCTATCACAGGACGGATGGCATGACCTTTCTCTTCTTGAACACCAACCACAATATATCCACCACCCGTCTCGTCAAAATCATTTGCGAAAGCGCAGATAGTTCGATATATGGCATCGGGATTCCATCCCGTTTTATACTCCAGACGATCTCCTTCTACTGCACGTCCACTGAGTAGCTCTTCAATATTTATAGGTAGTCTCATATCTCTGATATCTTTATTCTTATAACGTTTAATTACATCTCATTATTATCACAGAACAAATGAGAAGAATGCGATAGCCAATAGTTTTATCTTATTATTTCTTGTTGTTATTATGTGAATCCAATAGGTTTTCTATCAATATGATTTTCAAACTCTTCACGTAACCTCTCATGCTGTTTCAAAACATCCTTTGAAACAGATGGGAATTGATTCTTATATTTCTCTATTGTGTCGAGTAGAATTTGCATGCTTATTAATTCGAGATTAGCTCTTGCTGTCTCTCGAGCTGCATTGTTGATTAGTGAGCATACATCTTTTGACACATATCCATCAGTCTTTTGGGCTAAAAGTTCATAATCCACATCATCCTCAACAATATCCTTCAAATACAATTTAAACAAAGCAAATCTCTCTGTCTCATCAGGTGCAGGAACATAAACCTTTATGTCAAGTCGGCCAGAACGTAAAGCGGCACTATCAATGCCTTTGGGATTATTAGTTGCTCCTATAACGAATACATGATTGTCAGCACAGTTATTCAGTTGTGTCAAGAACTCATTAACCTCTCCGTATTCTGATACATTATTATGCCTAGAACGATCTGCAAGCATTGCATCCAATTCATCTAAGAAAAGGACTGTAGGAGCATTTTCTCTTGCTTTCTCAAAGAGAGCTGCTATTTTTTCCTGTCCACCATGGATATAGGGTGAGGCAACGTCAGAACAGTGTACATACATGTAATTGCACCCAACCTCTTCTGCAAATTTTTCCGCGATATAAGTCTTCCCACAACCTGGAGGGCCATATAGCAGAATTCCATTGGGTATCTTAACTCTAAGGCGTTTGTACTTTTCAGGATTCTTAATAATGTCAATCACTTCCTCGTTCAACCTTTTCTTTAGTTCATCCATACCTGCGACATCAGCGAAACCATTGCCTCTTTTGTCCTGCTTTATTGTTTCAGATTCCTTGGTCTTGGAAGTATTTACGTCTATTTTTTCGAAATTAGAGCAAACGATAGAACTCTCGCCACCTAAAGCTTTCAGGAACTCATCCGCATTTTGAAATCTCTTATCGACATCCTGCATTAGAGCCTTTGCTATTACATTTATTAGCTGCTCATCCATTTCAAACACTTTGATGTTAGGAATCGGTAGTGGCCTTTGGCGTGCAGATAATATGAGCTGTTCTCTGTCCTTTACAGGAACATCTTTAAGGTCAACTTCCCATGGTTGCATTCCATATATCATGTGATACATTAGCGCACCAACAGCGTATAAATCTGTACGTGTTGAGTAAAGACCCTTATACATTTCCGGTGCAAGGTAGAAAGGCGATAAGCCATTCATATAACATTTTAAATTCTCCTTATTCAAATTCCTCGCATGATCAAAATCCATAAGCAATGGTACTGGGGAACCTGAACTAAGATTAAGCATAATACTGTTCGGAGATATTCCATTAAATATAATCGGCTCCTTTTGAGAATGAAGATATTTTAAGGCATTTAGGACACCAGTAATGATGTGTTTCATGTCATAAATAGAGCATCCGCCTTTCCTTGAGACATTTTCTGACAATAATTCTCCTGGTATAAAGTCGGAAACAGAGTATGCATACCGCTGGCCATCGATAATTGTTTCTCCAGAATCAACTTGTCGCATAATATTAGGGTGAGAAATTTCTCGTTTCATTTCAATCTCACAAATTTTGCCAGTTGCTGGATTTAATTGTAATTCATCCAACTTAGCCAAATTAATGAGTTTCAAGAAATATTTCCCATCTTTGGCATCAACAACTCTATAGACATCGTAATATGCGCCTTTCCTTAAAAGAAAGACCACCTTATATTGCTCTATTGTTGTTATATTCGACATAAACACACATTTTAGAATTCAAAAATTATTTTTGCTGGCGCAGCAAACCTGCATTCTGTGGCTTTTCACTGCGAGGAAGCATATCTGCAAGTTCGAAAGCAATTGGCTTTAATTCTTCAGCTGTTGCCTTACCTGATTTGATAATTTCAAGACCTTGATTGATAAGACTTCTTGCACGAGCAGGATTTGACCATTTCTTTTGATTAAAGTTCCTGTTCCACTGATTTATCCAAGACACGTAAAACTCCACCTCTGCCAATTTATAATCCATTTGCCACAATTGATCATACAATTGCTCTGCAGCCGCCATATCTTTGGCTGCAATAACACGATTAACGTCTTGTTTCAGATTCTGAATAACAGCTGTTGTTTTGTCATTTCCGTATTTCCTATTGTCTTCAGATAGTTCACGATACATTCCCAACAACTTGTTTTCCATTCGCTGCCAATCACCAAGAGAGTATTCTGTATCAATCTTAGCCAAAATCTCTTTAAGAGATTCCAGTGCTTGTTCCTTTTGATCTCTATCTTTGTTCTCTGCAGCCTCAAAACCTTCTGATGCTTCGTCAAGTTCTTGATTCAGGGAAGCATTATCTAATGATTTAAGTTTCTTTCTGGCTTCTTCAATTTCTGCTAGATATATGGATGCATCGGCAATTTTTGAAGTTACATTGGTAATTCTGTCTGTGATGTCAATATCCATATTTAAATATGGTATATCAATCATGAAATTGTCAATTGTACCAGATTTGTCAGCATGAATGGTGACATTTATCGTGCTTCCCACAGGCAATACAGAAGGAATATCATCGCCTGTAAAATAACAATCATAGAGATGGGTACAATATATCCTCTTAAGTTTCTTATGATCCTTATTTAAACTGTCTATATCTTGGTCTGTTTGTAGAATTGGGAAGATAACTTTGTCTGAAGTCATACCCGGTCTTATTTCACAATCAGTAACCATCTTTATCTTCCCGTTTTTACCATACGCGGGCAGTGGTAGGTTTTTCTTAAGACCTTCTAACGGTGTGAATACAACATCGTCATCATCATCAACGGTAGCTATACCAAGATACTGTGGAAGAATAGCATCTCCAATACCGTCAATTCCCTGTATTATAGTGATTTCTTGCGGTTCACACTCCAACTTATTTCCCTTTGAATCGTAGCATCGGATCTCGAATACATTTGTCGAATCTGCTTTTAGTCTTAATTCTAAGGCATCGCCGTTCGAGTCAATTAAAACGCGCCCTGTATTAAATTCACCGTCGGTTCGAACCAAGTCAACATAAACGGCATTTTCTTCGTAACCCTCGCTTTTTTCTTTGAGGAACTTTACTGCAGCAAATTCAAATTCTTCGACAGATGTGCTTTTGACAGCGACTTGCAATTGGATCTTTGAAGAATCACGTCGCTGTTCCATTAAGTTTTCGGGTACATCTATTGTGCTTCCATACAGTGCAGCACCACATGCAACAGCTGTCATTGGATCAATACTCGTATCGACATTGGGGGTTACTTGTTCACGGAGCATTCTTCTCAGAATGGGGGAATGAGTTGGACCACCAACCAAGATTAAAGCACCAAGATCTTTCCCAGTAAGATTATTTCGCTCCAACAACTTATTTGTTATGTCGATTGCTTTTTGGAAAATTGGTGCAGCAATAGGCTCAATATCATCCTGTGAGATTGTAAGATCAAGTTCAAAGTCCTGACCGTTGTCATCACAACCATATTCGTCGCCTAAGTCAGTTTGCAATGCGTATGTATCTTGGAATGACAAAGCAATTTTTGCCTCTTCTGCCTTTGGCTTCCACATCGTGATAAAAGTATCTTTTTTAGCACATTCCAAAATGTCATATTCACGAGACAAATAAGGAATAATTATTTGCTCGACAATTGCTATATCTATATCTTTACCTCCAAGATGATTGTTTCCTGCTGTATCTACAGCTTTCATTATACCATCCTCAATATGCATGAGGGCTGCATCAAAGGTTCCACCTCCAAAATCGAAAACCAACCAATATGCATTCTTCATCTTTGAAGCCAATCCATACGCCACAGAGGCAGCTACAGGTTCTTGGATTAGCTCATAGTGATCAAATCCAGCCATCTCTGCAGCACGTTTTGTGGCATCCTTCTGGTTGTTGTTGAAAAGTGCGGGAACAGTTATTACAGCTTCCTTTACTTCGTCATCCAAAACATAGCTTCGTAGAGTCTTTAGTACTTCAGAAGAAAGCTGCTCTGGCGTAAGATACGGAGATTGGCCGCTTTTCTCCAGATTATAACTATACAGGGTCTCGTCAGTTCCCATTATTCGCTTAAACTCAACGAATGTATTGCGCTGATACCCCTCTTTGACAAAACTTAAAGCCCAGTCTTTTCCTAACTGAGAGTATGCTTTTGCTCCAACAAGCATACGCCCCTTCGGATTAACCGTCACACAGGAAGGCGTGGTATCTCCCTGAACAGGACTTTTTTTAATGACGGCCTGACCATTTTCAAATCTTGCTATGGCAGAGTTCGTTGTACCCAAATCAATGCCATAAATAATCTTGTTGTTTGTCATATCCTTATATTTTATTCGTTATATTCGATAATTACTTCTGCTGCTTGAATCAACTTCCCTTGAAATGACACTTGGGGTCGTACAATTCGTTTAATACGATTAGTATTAGGAGGCATATCAGGATTGTGTTCCAGAGTGCATTCCATATTATCGCCTTCATGATAAGAGCGGCCGAGCAATTCAGGAATATCGTATTGATTGCTTTTAAGGGTCGCATATATTGACCTCAGCCGATTCTTTAATTGAGAAACCCCCTTGATAGAATCATCCATATAATCAAGGTTTTGCTGCATTCTTGCTACATCGTTTATAATGGCAAGTATTATGTCGTGATTAATTTCTTTTATATTTTCCATATAAATCGCTTATTTTATTAGTGATACTATTTTGGCCATCCACCTAAGGGGAAATCCTAAAAGGAGAATTGCAAATGCAAGTAGTTGGAATGGAATGGCAAATGGCCAGGAATAAGTTTTCCTACCTTGTACTCCGGCCATAGTGATTTCATTCGCCACTTTCATTAAGTCTTCATAGGATTTATCAATCCAATCAAATTCAGTATCTAACGGATCTTTTTGGAATTCCATTCCCCACATAATAACCACGAAAAGAACAACCACGACCATGAAACTAACACATATATACCCCCACCATGGCATCGTTTCCATGAAATATTGTAAATTGTTATTCCAACTCATGTAGTACCACATTAACGCAAATGCGACGATAAAACAAACTGTTGCCAATGTTTTATGAATACGTCGAGATTTATTCTCTTCTTTGGAATATGTCTTTCCAGAGACTCCAAGATCACCCAAATTTCCACGCCTCATGGCAGCCACCATGTTATTAGAAATAATGGAGTAGTTCCTTTCCAGTCTTGATCTCGTTTTAGAAGACATTTCCATACCCTTCAATTTTTTTAGTAGCGAAGAAGCAGAGATGGCAGTCGTGGCATCTTTATCTCTATTACATATGGAGATGATGACATTTAAAATGGCATTTACAGCGTTGTCTGATACATTTTTGTATAAATCTGATTCTTTTCCGTTCTCGGTTTTTATGCATTCAACGTACAGCGAAATATCTGTTTGAAGTTTTTCCGCCTGAGATAGTTTTACAGATTTCTCGTCTATCTCCTTGAACTTCTTGTCAATCTCTTCTAAAATTTTATCCGTAGTTGCAATTTGTTTGTTCTTGGCAAATATGTCCATATTCTCTTTGCATCTATTGCGCAAGGTTTCATCTACAGCAATATTGAGTGCCGATGTGGCAAAACGTAATGCGACTGAGGCTGCTGACCAATCTTTAGTGTTATTATTGTTATAATGGATAGCAAATTCCAATAAATCTCCTGCTATTTCATTACAACGTAATTTATATTTAAAATGATCTTTTCCTACAATCCTTGAAATGCGCAAAAGTTCATATGGTGCTTTATTTGCAATTTTGTCGTAAATTTGCCAACTTTTTTCAAAATCGTTTTTATCGACAGATTTTGCTGGATACATTAACAACTCTAATGGCTCATTTATGATGTCAAACTGCTTGTTGAGATTATATTCAATTTCGCTGTCGTCAATTTTACCCTTTAGCATAATATTATGCTTAAAAGATATCAAATTATGTATTTCATCAAATGACAATTCTAATGTTGGGAATTCATATAGAGTATCCCAAAACAGTCGAGACAATTCATTCTTGGAAAATTGTATCCTCCCTGAAGTAACAGAAGATACAAACTGGGAACGATACTCGTCATTATGTATAACTTCTAGGATATTTGCAATAGCAGTGGATGATTGACGTTCTATCCACATTAAAACAGTTCTATTAATAATCGCAGAAAAATTCTTTTCTTCTTTCCAGACATCAAGTGCTTCTTTCCATTTCTTTTCTGACAACAATTGAAACGCTTTCACATCTGCTGGGGTATTTTTACAGAACCAGAATAAAGCATATTTAACACGGTCTCTATCTGAAACTATATTTCGTAGAGCAGATGAAACGGATTCCTCACTTCTCTCAGGTAAATCATTCCATTCTTGGGAAGATCTTTCAGCTATTTCCCAGTCATTAAGGATTTCATTTTCTCTATTTAATGTGTTTTGATGAATAGATTTCCATATGCCAGAACTACTACGTAATAAATTCTCTGTATATTCAATCTTATTTTTACATAGTTTGATATTTTCTAAAATAGTGACAGGAATATAACTGTCAACTTCAAAAGAAGGATTTTGACCAACTTTTGACATTATTTCAAGACGACTTTGATTTGAGCGAATATCTTTTACAGAAGAATTACTCCAAACTCCAAGAATCCTGAATGGATTACGTCCGATTAATTCAACATTATTAAGCACCGTATCGAGAACGGGATTGTATCTTTTCCTAATATTTTCTATTCTTTTATGAGCCTCTTCACTTTTGCATCCTTTATAAAGACTACATGCTCGACGTAGGTTTTGCTCTGTTCCAATACTATGCTCAAAGCATCTTCCCAAATTGAACCTTGCCTGCTCATCTGAATAAGTACCTATGCTATACCAGTAAAATGCTTCTGCAGGATTAGCTGTAATAACGATGTTAGCTTCTCGTTTTAAAGAAATATCAACCATGTTGGGTCGGTAGCCATTCTCGTATATTTCTCCTAACATATTTGCAGCTTTCCCAAAATTCTGCAAAGCAGATTTTTCATACCACTCTATAGCTTTTTTTATATCTTTTTTTACGCTAATTCCGTAATGGTAGTATCGTCCAGTATTATATTGGCCATATTTATTACCTTGTTTAGCAGATTGTTCAAACCACATGAAGGCCTCCTTTAGGTTTTTGACAACACCATCACCTGAAGAGTATGCACAACCTAGATCATTTTGGGCACCAGCATCCCCAGCAAGTGCATCAGCTCGTAATATTTCTATTTCTTCTTTTGTCTTCATTTCTTCTTAATTTAATACGTTGTCAATATCAGCACTTTGCAATATTAAATTACCATTAACAACAGGGTATAACGTATACTCCATATAAGCAGTTCGTTCCTGGATTTGTCCATCATCCATTTCTATAGTTTCAGAAACAAGCTGTATAGGACCGTCTTTTTGTGTAATGCCTCCTTCTACGAAACCACCTCTAAATCGCCCTACTTCCATATCGGGATTCCAGCCACTCCCAGAGTAAAAATACACATCATAGGTGCCACCAGGAACATATAGGCGAGCTTTATCTCCTCCTTTGATATAGACGTGGTTTATGTAGCTGTTATTACTATGTCTTTTCACAATTGCTATATAATCGCTTGAACCTGATGTTTTAAAATCTATGAAGTTTTTACCTGTCTTAGCTTTACCGAAATAGGATGCATATGGTTTTGAACCTGTTTCTAAAGAGTTATTACGGTAAGCATCATATGAATTATTTATGTTTTCATTGGATTCCTGTTCATTATTGTAGACAGACTCTTTATCAGACTCTACACTATAGTCCGAGTTACCATCTGATATCTCACTATCATTCGATCCGTTTATATATGAACTAGTATTATCTTCACTTTGATTGCTTTGACCAGATGAATCAACATTCTTTACCGTCGACATTGAAGGATCGTATTCTCTCGTCCTTTGGATGGAAATTGCAATAAAACCAAAGAGGAACAGAATGCCAACAATCGAAGATCCCACTATTATCTTTTTCTGTCGTTTGTCCCTTAAATATTTTTTGGCTTCCGGAACATGAGTTCCTTGTGGATAAAGTCGAACATAATTTTTAAAGTCATCTTTTGTCTTACATGATTCAAACCTCTTGTCATCAATCAACTGATTGAGAGCCTTAACGTATCTTCCGTTGGGATATTGATGGAAGTATATGTCGTACTGCCCAGATTGAAGCGCCTGAAAATAATACAAATCTTCTATTTTATTTTGGGCTTTTCTATACAGTTTGCCAGATGGATATTGACAAAGAAATCTACAAAAGTCTTTTATGGTTTGACATCGATTAAAAGCCTCCAATTCTTCTTTGTCTTTTATCTCCTGAATATGCTTTATGGCTTCTTCTCGATATAAACCATTGGGGAATTCCTTCAAATAATCTGTCCAACCTTCTATGTTGTGACACATTTTAAAAGAGGCCAAATCCAAACGCCCCAGCACAACTGATTTCTTGGGATGATCAGGCCATAATCGCAACATAGTGCGGTAGTCATAAACAGTTCCTAATGTCCCCCTTCCTAAAAGCATCCTGTCTAGCGAATTGAGTATTTTCTGGTCGTTATGACTGTTAGGGAACTTCTCTTTGTATGCAAGTAATGCCTTTGCTGTTAGCGAATAATCCTTGGGGTATTCGTCATCTTCTATTTTCCAAATACGCTGAATAGCTTCCTGAAAATGGGGACTATCAGGATAGGAAAGTGTAAAATCCATTAAGGAGTTGTAATCTTTGCATGATTGATAAATGTCATCATGACTTTCTAATGATATAGATGGCGATGCGGCTCCAACTTTAACCTTATTACGCTGAGTACTATTGTCGATTTTTTCTTTAAATTTGATAACCTTAGTAGTCCTGAAGTCATCTTCGATATCTAAAACACTAATATCAACATACAATTGCGTGGCTTGCCCCAGGGCGTTTATCAGATTCGCTAATGCTAAAACCTTGTCATTTCTTGGGTTATTTAGTTTCCGTTCTGCTGAATCAATTTCAGCCTCTGATGCATAGAGTGCGTTATCAGCAATCTGTGTAGAAATGCGTCTGTAATATGGGTTGTCAGCACCCAAAATCGTTTTAATTTTAATCAGAGGACTGACGCAATTGCGTAATAGCTGTAAAGACCACCGGGTCTCATTGGGCTTATTACAGAAGGTTTCTATTTCTTTTCGTATACTTGTTGAGAACGTACTCACCTGAGGTGGCGCAAGAAATTGCAGATTCTTTTTAACCTCTTTTCCAAAAGCCGTACACTCATCTTTTACCTTACTTGAGTATGACAATCGATAGACTTCTCTTAATAATTCCAGTAGCTTCTCAACTGGCTTTGCCTCCCAAAACCGTGTTTCTTTATAATATTCCTTGCTTGCAGCCAAAACAGCTTTTGCATATTTAGATAGCACTATTTGAGCTTCAGCATTTGGTTGCTTAGTTTGTTGGTTACTTGTTTCCTTAATTACTTCAACAACTGGCTTGGCAATATTATGTGCAGCCGCTATTGACATATAGCCCTTACAGTCTTTGCCCAGAGATTCCGACTCAGATATTTGACGAAGATAATTTATAGATTCTTTATTGTAAACCTTAGAAATAAACTCCAATGTCTTATCATGTCCTTCTTCACGATTACAAATATCCCTTAGGCGAGACCACCACACGAATGGAGGCCATTCGTACTCATCCTTATAGCCGTTTTCCAACTCAACAAGAAACCTTTCTTTGGTTGTTTCTGCAGGTGCATCATCACACTCGAATAAGCGAATAATATACTCAGAGGCAAGTTCTATGTTGTCAGCGTAGAAAGCACCAACTATTACATTAACTATACATGCCTTACTGTCACCTCCTAACCCCGAACGGATAATGTCTACTGGAGCTTTTGCCGCTGTATCTAATGTTTGTAATCTATGAATCCATAGGCTTGAATAGAAATCAAGGTCGGAATCGGAAGATAGTAATGATATTGCGTGTTCTATCGACTGCTCAGAACGATCAACAGGACCAAATATTTCAATAAAATCACTCTCGAAAACACATTCTTTTCCTACCTTATTGAACGCACGTATCCTTGCAATGTTTGCAGTTTGTGTCCTCTGTGGATCGTCTGCAAACATTCCTAATAATCTAAAAGGATTATGCGCTATAATATTCATAATTAATGAGAAAGTTGCCTGTTTACCTCTGATTCAACCAATAACTCTTTTATATCAACTTCAAGGAGCCTCGCGATTTCTAAAAAAGTTTCTATACTAGGTTGCGTAGTGTTAGTACACCACTTAGACACCGTTGCAGGATCTTTTCCTAGCGTTTCTGCTAACCACTTGCTTGTCTTCTCTTTCTCCACTAAGACAACCTTAAGCCTATTAACTTTAGCCATAATATATCTATTATTATTGATTAATGTGCAAAGTTATTGAAAATTTCACAAATCACATAATTTTTGGTGAATTATTTTTGTTTTTCATTTAATTATATTCTAACTATGGCAGTAAATGTTATAGTTTATACTCTTTTTATTTACTTTATCCAATGGAAATACACGTAGAAGGCAATCTCCAACACAATCGTTATGATTGACAGGAGGGAAAGGGAGCCGACGATGTAGAACAGTTTTGCCGACAGCCAGACACCTTCGTTATTCCTCACAATCTCCGTAAGTCTATGGCTCTGCTTCTGCCATAGTACTTCCTGCTGTTTGTGTTGGTCGGCAAGCATCTGTTTCTCCTGTTCCATCCATTGGGCATGGAGTTCTTGCATCTTCTGCATATCAGTATCGCATACTGTTACGGTCACCTTCAACTTGGTGGGCGCTTCTTCCATAACTTGGTCGATGTGCTTGTCGATTGTGTCAACCTTGTCGCTGACGGTTTTCACGGCCTCACCGAGCACTCCTTCTTCACGCTGGGTTTGGCGGATTGAGGATTCCAAGGATAGCTTGGCATTGATGACGGCAGTTGTTGCCTTGTCAATGTTCTCACTCAACTTCCTGAGTTCAGGAACACGGTCGGCTATATTCTGTTCGATTTGCTGAACCTCC
>Ga0310690_10003352_pt1 | contig 24202 bp, 14 predicted proteins | sample AusTroGonzalo_MG_2_FD_207661 | JGI IMG/M metagenome (GOLD analysis project Ga0310690, IMG submission 207661) | Bovine rumen microbial communities from tropical cattle in Woodstock, Queensland, Australia - Gonzalo_04 (v2) (version 2) | ecosystem: Host-associated > Mammals > Digestive system >... | reverse complement strand
ATTGCGCTGTGCTAGCCTAAGCATATCAGCATACATCGGCAGGATGCGCTGCGGTAGGTGTTTCAACGTTGGCAGGGTGAAGTGGACTGGCAGTATGGGGAACGGATTGACCAGCAATTCGTGTTTACCTTCCACCACACGGTGCATCTGCTGTTCGGGACGATTTTCCCGACAAAGAAAGCAGGGACGTTCGCTGATGGAACGGGCATCGGTTTTAGCACCTGTAGAACGGATGCGAGCTGGATTCCACTGAACCATAAGCGTCAGGTCATCAGCCTCCAGATCACGGGTTTCGACAGTCTCCAAATCATGATAGCGATCACGGACCTCATCCCATGTCTGCAGCTGCCGCTGGAAGAACCTTGTCAGCGGAGACTCACTGAGCACGTCGCCAGCCCCCTGATTCATTCGCTGACGGGCTTTCAACTCCATCGTACGCAGTCGGTCTTTATACAGGTTATTGGCATTGACACGCTCCACGGAGAGGGCTGCATCGGAGTTTCCTCCCCAACGGCGACACAGATAGAGTTCAGTGAAGACACGCCCAATGCAATAGCGACGCGAAAACAGAAGCCCCAGCGCATAATCCTCACCATACGATGTGTTGGGAAAGCCCACACTACGTAACAAGGGTGTATAGAAGGCTCGTGGCGCCCCCAAGCCATTAATGCGAAGAGCATTATTAGCACCATTTTCAACAGTCCATTCCTTGTGGGCAATCAATCCCGGCGGCAGTGTGTTCAATTCGAAGTCACACATACGATAGGAGCCTATCACCATGGCAGCCTTCTGTTTGTAGAAGGCATCGACCATGGTCTGCAACGTTTTCGGCGAAGAATAGAGGTCGTCAGAGTCAAGTTGTACGGCAAAGCGTCCGCAGAAGGGACTGTAGACTGCCTCATTCCAGCATCCGCCAATGCCGAGGTCGGTGCGTTCAGGGGTGATGACGTGAAGTTTATTGCGACTAAGTCGCAGCATATCGGACAGAATGTCGGAGGTGCCGTCGGTGGAGTGGTTGTCTACCACGATGACATTATACTTGAACTCCGTTTTCTGCGAGAGTGCGCTCTCCACAGCGTCACGGATGGTCTTGACACGATTGAAGACAGGAATGACGACCGATGCCTCCACTTCAAACTCCTGCTCAGCGAAGTCCACCTCTATATACTGTGTGGGGTCTACCAGTGCATTCACCTCACGCAGATGATCAGTACAAACCTGTTCCATTTCTATCTGCACGTTACGATTAGCAGGATTGACATAGTCAAATTGCTTCTCTCCCGATGCTCGCAAGTCAGTCTCTTCCTCTGTATAGAGGAACTCATTCAGATGAAAAAGAGTCCCCACACGACTTAGGAAAAGGCGCAGGTCGTAGAAGCCTGCATATAGATAGTTACGCTCGGAGAGGGAACTGACATACTGCCGCAAAAGTGAAGTCCGCAAAAGCAACACAGAACCGAAATCGAAGTCATCACGCAATGAGCCATCTTGATAGTCGATGACGGGATGAGCCTTACGCACTCCTTGCTCCACAGCATAGCGGTCGGCATAGACCATCGCCGCTTCTGTATCGGCAGCCACCAACAACATACGCTCCAGAGCCTTCTCGCCAAAGGTCAACGGCTGAGGCTTCATCACCAACAGCACATAGTCGGCAACGGCTTTCTCTGCCACATACTTCACCGTGCTGCTGGCTTGTGGAGACATCTGCTCCAGCAGGAACACACTTCTGACCACTGTACTCTGCCGGAGTTGCTCAATGGTAGAAGCCACAGCAGCGGCATCACGACAAGCAAGGAAACAATCAATTTTCTGTTTCATTTAGTCTCTTTCTAACAAATTTAGGCGCAAAGATACAAATTTTTGGGCAAAACAGCAAATAAATTTGCATTTTCGCCTACTTATTCTTCCTTTGAGCTGTGGTCGAAGGCACTTTCGCTTGAAAATGAAAAGAAAAACAAGTTTTCCTTTTGCATTTTGCTCACTTATTCGTACCTTTGCAGCATGATTCCACAAAAGAAACGACTTTTGGGATTGACGCTGGCGGAGCTTAAAGCTGTTGTCGGCCAGTTGGGTATGCCTGCTTTTATGGCAAGGCAGCTGGCACAATGGCTCTATGAAAAGCGGGTGTCCAACATCGATGAAATGACCAATATCTCGAAAGTTAACCGTCAACGGCTCTCGGAAGAATATGAAGTGGGACTGATGCCTCCTACGGATTGTCAACGTTCGAAGGACGGCACGGTGAAATACCTGTTCCCTGTGTGTTGCGACTCAATCACAACAGACGGGACGGAGAGGTTTGTGGAGACCGTCTTCATTCCTGACCACGAACGGGGTACACTATGCGTGTCGTGTCAGGTAGGTTGCAAGATGAACTGTCTCTTCTGCCAGACAGGAAAGCAGGGCTGGCACGGTAATCTGTCAACAGCCGACATCCTGAACCAGATTTGTGCGCTACCTGAAACTGAACAGCTGACCAACATCGTCTTCATGGGACAGGGCGAACCAATGGACAATTTGGATACTGTGCTATGCGCCACGGAGATATTGACAGCCGACTGGGGATTCGCATGGAGTCCGAAACGAATTACGGTGAGTTCAGTTGGCATCAGGGGCAAACTGAAACGATTTCTTGATGAGAGCAACTGCCATGTGGCCATCTCCATGCACTCACCACTCCATGAACAACGGCTAAGCCTGATGCCTGCCGAGAAGGCGATGCCCATCGCTGAAACCGTGGCTCTGTTAAAGGAGTACGACTTCACCCACCAACGCCGCTGCTCGTTTGAGTACATCTGCTTTGCTGGACTAAATGACTCTCCGATGTATGCTCGCGAGATTCTACGCCTGCTTGATGGTCTGGAGTGTCGTGTCAACCTGATTCGTTTCCATGAGATACCAGATGTGAACCTCCCTTCCAGTGATGAGAAGCGTATGGAGGCTTTGCGTGACTATCTGACTAACCACGGCATAACTACAACTATCCGTGCCAGCAGGGGACAGGACATTCTTGCAGCATGCGGATTGTTGTTCACCGCCCATCATTCCCGTCATCATCATAAAACAACATAAACAAATGGAACAAGAAAGAAAAATACGCGTAGCTATCACGCAGGGTGACACCAACGGTGTCGGCTATGAAGTGATCTTTAAGGCCTTTGCAGATTCCGCCATGTTGGAGCTCTGCACACCCATCATCTATGGTTCGCCCAAGATTGCCGCCTATCACCGCAAAGCCTTAGGACTTGAAACTAACTTCAGCATCATCAACAAGGCTGAAGAGGCCCGCGACAATCGCCTGAATATGCTGACCTGCTTCGACAACGATGTGAAAGTCGAGATGGGACAGCCAGCCAAGGAAGCTGGTGACGCTGCCCTCAAGGCACTCGACCGTGCCATGTCCGACTACCGCGAGGGACTCTTCGACGTCCTTGTGACGGCTCCCATCAACAAAGCCACTATCCAAAGCCCTGGATTTCAGTTTCCTGGGCATACGGAGTATATAGAAGCTGTCGTGGGCAACGGACAGAAGGCGCTGATGATTCTGATGGACGAAAATCTCCGCGTGGCACTGGTCACCACCCACTTACCCCTAAAAAATGTTGCACAGGCAATCACCAAGGAAATCATCGTGGAGAAGGCTGTCATCTTCCACCAGAGTCTGCGCCGCGATTTTCGTATCTCTAATCCGCGCATTGCCGTGCTGTCGCTGAACCCTCATGCTGGCGACGAAGGCGTGTTGGGTACAGAGGAACAGACCATTATCCGCCCTGCTATCGAAGAATTGAGCGACAAGGGCATCAACGCTTTCGGCCCCTACCCTGCCGACGGCTTCTTCGGTGCCGGAACCTACGACTTTTTTGACGGTGTACTGGCCATGTATCACGACCAGGGACTGGCTCCCTTCAAGACCATTGCACTTGACAACGGTGTCAACTACACGGCAGGCCTCCCCTTAGTGCGTACGTCGCCAGACCACGGTACGGCTTTCGATATAGCCGGTCAGGGGAAGGCCAGCGAACTGTCCATGCGACATGCCATTTTCACGGCTATTGACATCTTCCGCAACCGTATCAACTACGATGAGCCTCAGAAGAACCCGTTACCCAAGCTGTTCCACGAAAAACGAGAGGACGGCGACAAAGCACGATTTGCCATCAGGCCTAAAGACCAGTTCAAGACTGCGGTTAAGCGAGAGCAGAACGACGCTTACGTCGATTCTTCCGAGCGTGAACAGGCTCGGCCGGAGGCCAAAAACGAAAACGAGAACCAAAACGTTCAACGTTCTCGGACGGAGCCGAGTGTGGCGTTGCAATCTCGGACGGAGCCGAGTGTGGCGTTGCAATCTCGGACGGAGCCAAGTGTGGCGTTGCAATCACCATTCAACGTTCAACGTTCAACGGAGGACAAGATTGAAAAAACAGAGGCAGAAAGTTAAATTTCTGCCAAAGTGTGCCATTATGTCAGATTTTCTTTGTACCTTTGCAGCCCAAAAACTGCGAAAGTGCCTTTAAATGAAGACAACAGAACTTCAGAGTCTCAAACAGCGTTATAATATCGTAGGTAACTGCGAAGCATTGAACAACGCTTTGGACGTCGCCCTCAAGGTGGCGCCTATTGACTTGAGTGTACTGATTATCGGTGAGAGCGGTGTAGGAAAAGACATTCTTCCACGCATCATCCACGACAACTCGCCACGCCGAAGAGAGAAATACTTCGCCATCAACTGCGGAGCCATCCCTGAAGGCACTATCGACTCTGAGCTTTTCGGACACGTCAAAGGGTCGTTCACAGGAGCCATTAACGACGCACAGGGCTACTTTGGCGTAGCCAACAAAGGCACACTGTTTCTCGACGAGGTTGGTGAACTCCCCATGGCCACACAGGCAAGACTGCTCCGCGTACTCGAGAACGGCGAGTACATCCCTGTGGGAGCAACAGAGGTACGCAAGACGAACGTCCGTGTAGTAGCAGCCACTAACCTCAACATCCGTAAGGCCATCAGCGAGGGACGTTTCCGCGAAGACCTCTATTACCGTCTGAATCAAGTGCAGATACAGATGCCTGCCCTTCGTGAACGCGGCGAAGATATTGTGCTGCTGTTCAGGCTCTTTGCCATGCAGATGGCTGAGAAATACCGTATGGACAAGGTTGTCCTCACCGACGAGGCCAAACGTTTGCTCATGCGCTACAAGTGGCCAGGCAACATCCGCCAACTGAAGAGCATCACCGAACAGTTGTCTATACTCAGTACTGAGCGTATCATCACACCCGACATCCTGTTACACTTCATTCCACAGGATCCAGAGACTACCCAGTTGGCCACCATTCACCGCGAAGGCGACCATACGTTCGAGAACGAACGTGAGATACTCTATAAGATTCTCTTCGAGCTGCGTTCCAATGTCAACGACATGAGGCACGAAATAGTCACGCTGAAGAAACAGATAGAAGAGGTACAAGGTGGAAGCCATCTGCCGGCACCACTCAGTACCGTGCCACCCATGGCACCCATAGCACCTGTCACCATGGATGCTGAGGCTGAAGAATACATCGAGCCTGAAAAGGAACTCGAAAGTCTCAACCTTGACAATCTCGGACGGCAGATGTTAGAGAAGGCACTCGAACGCAACGGAGGCAACCGCAAGAAGGCAGCACAGGAACTGGGCATCAGCGACCGCACCCTCTACCGACGATTGAAACAATACGGCCTTTGCCTGCTGACCTGCCTGCTCCTTACCGCATGTTCCATCAGCTACAAGTTCAACGGAGCCAGCATTGACTATACGAAGACAAAAACCATCCAGATAACCGACTTCCCCATCCGCTCCACCTACGTCTGGGGACCCATGGGACCCATGTTCAACAACGAGCTGAAAGACAAGTTTGCCAATCACACCCGCCTGCAACAGGTAAGACGTAACGGTGACTTGAAGATAGAGGGTGAAATCACCCAATATCAGCAGCGCAACAAGTCGGTCAGTTCAGAGGGATACTCGGCACAGACAGAACTCACCATGACCGTCAACGTGAGGTTCACCAACAACGTCAACCATTCGGAAGACTTTGAGAAACAATTCTCGTCGTCGTCGACCTACGAAACGACACAGTCACTTAACTCCGTTCAAGAAGAACTCGTGACACAAATGGTCAAGGACATCTGCGACCAGATATTCAATGCCACCGTAGCCAACTGGTGATGTGATAACGAAAACGATAACGAAAACGAAAAGAGTATGGATATGACAGAACTTATCAGGCAACCAAAGCGACTGGATCGCGACACGCTCTACGAGCTGCGCTCCACGTTGGCACTGCATCCATACTACCAGCCTGCAAGGCTGCTCATGCTGCACAACCTCTATTTGCTGCATGACACCGTCTTTGACGAAGAGGTGCGCAAAGCTGCCATCTACATCACCGACCGAAAAGTTATCTTCCAGATGATAGAGGCCGCCCACTATCAATTACACGCAAATCTCAAACCTCAACACACAACCCCCAACCCCTCTAATCGCACAGAGGCACTGATTGACAATTTCCTCGATTCCATACCCGTTGACGAAGAAGAAGAGAAAGCTACGAAACGGAAACCTACACCAGCCGACGCTGCCGTCGACTATGTAGCATACCTGATAGAGACAACAACAGGCATCGGGAAAGATGTCGACGACACACCGCAGATGAAGCGACAGGACCTGATAGACAACTTCCTGGAAAGGCAGCAAGGCCGCATTCAGCTGAAGCGGGATGACGATAACCTCAATCCTAACGAAAACCAAAACGATAACCAAAACGAAAAGGCTGCGATTAAGCAAGAGCAGAACGATGCCAGCATCGATTCTGCTGAGCGTAAGCAAGCTCAGCCAGAGGCTAACGTTGAAGAAGAAGAATACTTCACTGAGACCCTGGCACGCATCTATATCAAGCAAGGACGCTATCAGAAAGCACTTGACATCATCGGCCGACTCAACCAGCAGTTCCCCCACAAGAACGCCTACTTTGCCGATCAGATGCGATTCTTAGAGAAATTAATAATAAACAACAATAATAACAACAAAAACAAAAAGTAAAACAACATGGGACTTTACACATTATTTGTAATTCTAATCGTGATTGCAGCCGTACTTATGATTGGTATCGTGCTGATTCAAGAGTCTAAGGGCGGCGGTTTGTCATCAAGTTTCGCCGGTTACAACCAAGTAGCAGGTGTCCGCAAGACCACCGACTTCATCGAGAAGGCCACATGGGCACTGGCAGCCGCCATGGTCATCATCAGCGTAGTCTGCGCCTGGGTAGCACCCACCGCATCGACAGACAGTTCTGTGATGGAGAACATCGAGAACCCCGTCACCAATCCCAACAACCTGCCAGGCTTTGGTGCAAGCCAACAGAAGAGCGACGCCACCACGCCAGCAGCCGAAGCTGAAAAAGCCGACGCAGCAAAGAGCGACGCAGCACCTGCCGCACCCGAAAAGCCCGCAGAGTAAACCCTTCAGTACGAAGGAAACATGCTAAAAAAAATTCATCCCTGCAAGCGACAAAGCCCGCAGGGATGATATTTCCTTTTACTATAAGGCAATCGTCAACACGAAGCGGCCACCCCCTTCGTATGAAGTGTCAAGCAGCAAGTCGCCACCAAGCAGTTGAGCAGTCTTCTTGCAGAATGAGAGACCGAGACCGATGCCCTCGGTGAAGGTGTCGAGTTGGGTAAATTGGGTAAAGATGTGGTCACGCTCGGCAATAGGAATGCCTGAACCAGTATCCGTAACAGCAAAACAGACGGTAGGCACGGTAACTTTTCCCTCGTCGGCAGCAATGGTGTAGCAGCTAAGGGTAATAGTGCCCTGACGGGTGAATTTATCAGCATTGTCCAGTAACTCACTGAGGATACTCTTAAGGCCTTCTTTGTTAGTGCAGATAGGCAGCGTATCGGGAACACAGATGTCCAGAAGAAATTGAACCAGCGTCGGAGAAGATGGATGGAAGGAGTTGGCCACTTCTCGGCAAAAGGCAGAACAGGAGAAAAACTCACGTTTCTTAAGAGTTTCCTGATGGCCAGTATCGGAAGATGTCACTAATAGACGCGCTATGCGACCGATTTTCCTGTCGTTTTCCTGTATCATGGAGATGATGTGACGGGCTTCGTCATCAGGCAGGTTATGGAAGTTGCCTTCCAACACCTGCACAAAACCGCTGATGATATTCAACGGCGTGCGTATTTTATGCATAATATCCTTCACAAACTCGGTCTTCTTCCTGTCGGCCTCGACAACGAGTTCGTTAGCTCTGGCAAGTTCACGGTTGTGCTGTTCCATATCCTCGTTCATCTGGCGAATGTCACTCACATACTTCACCAGCGACTGCTGCATCTCAACAAAACTATTCTGCAGTTGGCCTATCGTGTCAGAGCGGGTAGTCTGGGGAAGGATGTCGTCTAAACGACCGCTGGCGATGAGACGCGACTGACGATCCAACAACTTCAGGGGAATGACAGCACTCCGAATAGTCTGATAACAGAATAGCAACAGAACCACCAAACCTGCCGCAATGATAATCCACACACTTCGAAGCAACTGATTATAGCCGTTGAAAACATCGCTCTCAGGACAAACAATAGCCATGCTCCAACCGTTATGCCCAATGGGACGGAAGAAGACATAGGCATCATGACCGTCGACAACCAGCTGACGCATGCCACTTTTCCCTGCAATCATTTCCTTTCCCAAGAATACGACATCCTCCTTAGCTCTTGGATCGGGATCGGAGAAAATGGTCTGCCGTATCAGCTTTGCCGTGTCTGGATGAACAAAGTAGTTACCCTTACTGCCGATGATAATACTTGAAGAGTTCGGATAGGGAGCCACGGAAGTGACAGTCTGCGAGAGCCATTTCTGAAGCAAATCGATGGCGACGACACCAATAAATCGTCCGCTCTGGTCGTAGAGTGGCCGACTATAGGAAGTAATGATTTCCACGGTGTACTCTGCCTGGGGATTGGCATTAAGGAAAGGGTCTATCCAACATCCCCGGTTCTGTTGTTTGGGATTCCGATACCAGTCCATGTCAAAATATGAAAACTGGTCGTTTCCATATTGGGCTGTGTGAATGGAGTCCCCGTCTCGGACAGAATAGATGGAGAAATAGCGGCCATAGGACTTAAAATAGTCAGGTTCCAAAGATACGGAGCAACTGTAAAAATTTGGATTGGCCTTTAGTATCTCACGGGGTTTGCTAATGACAGCCTCAGGGGTCAGTGTTCCTACCATCTGCCAAGCGGCACTATCGGCGGCTGTTTCCACCTTATTCATAATGCCAGTGATGCGGGCAGCAATTTGTTCGAGTATCTGCGTGGCATTCAGGATAGAGGCCTGCTTTACATATCCTCTGGTCATGCTGAACAGAAAGGTGGCAGAAATCAAGAAGACAACAGCAACAACCACCAAAATAGAAAGTCCCAGTTTAAGCGACAGCCTCCGTTGAATAAACGTCAGAATCTTTTTCATGGCTACGTGGTGTTATGATGTGGTTCCTGACTGCTGCGAAAACATCAGTTGCTGGTCAACCAGCAGTGTAATTTCGTTAGTATGCGAGAGAATCTCCGAACGTATACGACTCATTTCTTCCAGTGAGAGCTCCTGATAGTTGTCGGCAAGAGTGGTTGTCAGTTGGTGGATGCCACTGACGGGGATGCCTATCTGACTTGTCATGCTACTGAGGAAAACCGTCTTGACGCGTTGATCTTCTTGTGCCCGCTTGTTGGCCTCCTCCAATTCGTGCTGACGTTGTTTCAAGTCCTCGGTTTTCTGCTGAATTTCACCAATATAACCTGCCAGCGTCTTCTGCATGGTGGCAACACTGGTCTGCAATCCTCCAATCTCATCTTTCCGCCCGCTGACACTCTTGGTTTCCCCGAAATAGTTGTCTGAGAGATTCCTCACGTTGTGCGCCAATGTGTCGAGGGGTTTTAACGCCCTGTCTATCAACAGCCGGCAAGCCAGCAACATAAGGAACAATCCGACGATGACAGTCAGGTTGGCCACCCATACTAGACGTTTGTAATCAGCCTCTATGAGCGTCTGAACGATGCTCACGAGTGACTCGTCCTTGACGCTAAGCGAGAACTGGAAAATGAGGTACAACGACACCACATAGATAACCGTCACAATGACTGTCACCCATAGGCTGAGACGGGCGGAGAAACTACTACGTAGATATCGGAGAAACCTCTTCATAACAATACATGCGTTTTAATCCATCGGATAGCGAACGCCCCACTTTTGCCGCAGGCCGTCCATGAGTTGCATGATGTAGAGCGTCTCGGCATGCGGCATCTCATGAGGTTCCAACAGACCGTCAATCAGTGCCTGGCGGCAGACGAGAAACTGGTACTCATAACCGGTAATTTGCTGCGGTACACGGATGGTCTCGACATAGGTACGGTCTGGACCGTTGACAGTGATAGTCTGCGGATTGTTGATGTTGTCGATGATAAGGTTACCCTCAGAGCCAGCAATAACACCGATGTTATCGCCGACGCACTGCGCGGAAGACTGTAGATTGCAGAGCATGCCGTCAGCGAGTATTAGGGTCATCGCGTTCGTCAGGTCCATACCCGTGGAGCTCTTGACGCACATGCCGTCAATACTGACGATGTCTGCAGGGAAAAACATGCGAGCAAAGTTCAGCGCATAGACACCGAGATCGAGCAGCGAACCACCACAGAGGTCAGGGCGCATAATGCGCGGCTTGTCACCCATCGAATAACCGAGCGTGGCGGTCAGCAACCGTGGCATGCCGATACGTCCATCGGCAATGAGTTTACGCACGATACCCACGGCGGGTTGGTAACGCGTCCAAATGGCTTCGGCCAGGAAGACACCTTGTTCACGGGCCAGCGCGAGTATCTCTTCCGTCTGTCGTGCATTGGCCATAAACGCCTTTTCCACCAGACAGGGTTTACCTGCCAGTAGCGCCGCACGTGTCACATCGTAGTGGTGTGAGTGGGGCGTGCCGACGTAGACCAAGTCCACGTCTGGGTCAGCAATAAGCTCAGCATAAGAACCATAGGCATGCCCGATATTCCACTTGCCAGCAAACGTCTCTGCAGTCTCTTTTGTCCTTGAACCTACGGCGTATGTTTCACACTCGGTCAGTCCACTAAGGGTGATGGCAGCCTTGTCGGCTATCCATCCTGTGCCGATAATACCAACACGTAAGACTTTATCCTCTTTCATCCTCTTGCCATATTATAGATATTTTCCATATCCTCTGCATTGAGCACTTTCAGGCAACCGCAAGTAACGGTATAGTCACGACTACACTTTCGCGTCATCTCCTTGATTTCCTCGTCGGTAATGTCACGGCCTATCAGTTCCTTGATATTTATGGGCATGCCGATGGCATGATAGAAACGCTCCATAGCCTCGATTCCCTTGATGGCCGTACCCTCAGGGTCGGTAAAGTCGTTGGGCACATCCATCACATTGACAGCAAAACGAACAAAACGTCTCAAATTCTCATTCATGACATAACGGGCCCAACTCGGCCAAATAGCAGCAAGACCAGCGCCATGGGTAACGTCAAACATACCACTGAGCTCATGCTCTAACTGATGCGTGGCCCAGTCATCGTGAACGCCACAGCCCGTTAATCCCCAGTGTGCCACACTGCCACCCCACATAATCTGTGCACGCTGGCGGTAGTCTTCCGGATTTTTCAGCACATCAAACACGGCAACCTTCATACGCCGCAGGACTGCCTCGGCTAAGTCAGTGGTCAGATCCATGTCATCGTCCTTCGTGAAGTATCGCTCCATAGTGTGCATCATCATGTCCGTTACACCAGCAGCCGTCTGATAGGGCGGCAACGTAAAGGTACGGCGTGGGTTCATGATGGCAAACTTAGGACGAGACATGTCATTCGAATAGCCTAACTTCACGTCGCCGTCCTCATTGGTGATAACACTGGACTCGCTCATCTCACTACCGGCAGCTGGTATGGTAAGCACCGAGGCTACGGGCAACATAGTCTTTGGCTCAGCCTGTCCAAGATAGATGTCCCAAACGTTGCCCTCAAAACAGACACCGTAGGCAATACACTTCGAAGAGTCGATAACGCTACCTCCGCCCACAGCAAGGATGAAATCGACACCCTCTTTCCTACAAAGTTCGATGCCTTGCTGAGCAAGCGACAAACGTGGGTTGGGTACCACGCCACCTAATGTGACAAATGCCACACCACCCTCAGTAAGCAACCCACAGACTTTGTCGAGCAGTCCTGAGTTCACTGCACTCTTTCCGCCGTAATGTACCAGCACCTTCGTGCCACCATACTTCTTGACGAGAGCAGCCACCTGCTCTTCCGATTGTTCGCCAAACACAACTTCTGTCGGCGCATAGTAATTAAAATCCTTCATTATATAATAGTTTAAAAGTTTTAAGTTCCTAAGTATATAAGTTTATTTTATCAGCGCCATTGCCGCTGACGATTATTGTTATTGTTATCGCGGTTGCCCCACTTCTTTTCGTAGCGTCCTTCGGTATCTATCTTACCACCGAACACGTTTATGCGATAGCGCACGTGGAGCATAGCATACGAGTTGACACTGTTATACTCTGTATCGCTGCGGCCTGTAGCATTGACCCACCGCTCATAGTTGCTCTGCTGTGCAAGCAAGTCGTAAAAGTTTAGGGCAACGATGAGCGACTTGTTCCGAAAGAAAGACTTCGATACTTGACCATTCCACAACAGCTCGTTGGTGTTCATTGAATGGTCGTTGTACCCTCGTCTGCTTCGTTCATGTAAATTCATGCTGACCTCGAAATCGCCAGGCAGACGCACCAGAAACTGGCCACCGTAGTTGAACTGCCATGTGTCGAGATTCGCATCAGGCTGTAGCTCGTTTCGTGAGTGCTGGTAATTCATCTGTCCATCGAGCGTGATCTCTAACCAATCATTACGATAGCCTGCTGTCAGGCGCTCGTTCAAGTTGAAGGTACGGGTGGTGTTTTTCTGGGCATCGGACTGGTGCTGTGCCACATAACTGACATAATTATTATAGCGTAGACGAGTATCGGTGCCAACATTCCAGTGAGCGGTGGAGTCGATGGCTGTGTTGAAGGTGAATCCTCCGTTCATGTTCCAGTTGCCGTTGATGTTCTCGGGCCGTGAAAGGCTTCCACCAGTCTCTGGGTTATAACGTACGAGATTAGAGATGCTATTGCGGATATGGCGGTAGTTGGCATAGATTACGATACTACGCTTATAGCGCACAATATAATTATTGTAATAGGCATTGAGCGAATTAGTAAACTGTGGCTTCAAACCTGGATTACCTTGTGTGATGTAAAGGGGGTTGGAGTCATCGGTAATATCGAGCAGCTGTGTCATTTCAGGCTGACGAGTGTCACCACGATAGTGTACCCAAAGATTGCTCTGGTCACTGAACTTATAGTGGAAGTCAAGGGTCGGGGTCAGATTGGTGACATGACGGAGGGTGTCGACATAGACACCACGGTAGTCCTGAATGAAGTTGGAGTGTTGTGGCTGAACAAGAATACCGATGTTATAGTCGTATTTCTCTACCCGATGGCGTACGGTGATACGCATGTTGTGGGTATAGTTCTTGTATTCGGAGTAGCGGCTGAGGTTCTTGTCGAGAAAACTGTCCATCTGATCAGAGACGGAAGAAAGCCACGGATCCCACTCGCGGTATTCGGGTATAACACCTGAAAAAATGTTCTGCGGCATGTGGCTGAAGTCGTAGGTCAGGCGGTCGCTCTTATTCTGGCTGTAACGTAGTTCGTAGTTGAGCTGCAGGTGAGCTCCCTTCCATAACGGCTCGCTATAGGTGGTGCTAAGCACATAGCCACTATTGTCTGTGGGTGTCGTGTTATAGCGGGCTGTATAGTAGGTGGAGTCTTGTCCGGCATGGTTTTTCACATAGAAGAGCTGCACCTCGTTGTCTGAGGTGTTTTTCTGCTCACTGCTGCCCATACTGCCTTCTACACGTATAACTATGTTTCGGCCACGAGGATTCAAGCGGCGGTAGAACTGGAGCATGGCCCAGGCATTCTTGTTCTCTCCGTATGTCAGGCTGGCACTCTTGTTGTGGTTGACAAGTATGTCTGCCAATCTTGGGTTGTCAATGGCCAGCGGGTCGTCTACGTAGAGGTAGGGATCAGCGTTAAAGGTAGCTGATGTTGAGGTATTGGTGGCATCGTTGGTGCCATAGTTGCCATTGGCACGCAACAGAACGTTGGACAGGGTGTCTGGTTTCCATTCCAAACGGATGTTACCCCACCAGTTGTTGCTTCGTGTAAAATTCTTCGTTGCATTGTTTGAGAAGGTACGTGACGTCTCGCTATAGAAGTTCTCGGAAGCATTCACCGTCTGATTGTCACCGTTACGATGGTTCCAGCGTATGCTGGCATCCATCTTCAGCTTACGGCCGTCGTCATAGTTCAGGTTGGAGCCCAACATCTTACGGGTGTTGAGACCACGGCGGTTCCACCAGCCGGCATTCTCTTCCTTGTTGTTGAAATTGCCCAATAGCACAAAGCGGGTCTTGTCGGTAAAGCTGGTTCCCATGCCACGCGAGGCATAACGGTGCTTGGTGCCGCCAGCCAAATCGAGGTTGGTCATGTAGCCACGGTTCATGCCTTTCTTAATGGTGAAATCGAGTACGGTCTCCTTCTCGCCATCGTCAATGCCGGTAATGCGTGCCTGGTCACTCTGCTGGTCGTAGTACTTCATGTTCTGAATGATGCTGATAGGAATATTTTTCAGTGCCGTCTCTACATCTCCCAGCATAAACTCCTTGCCATCGAGCAGAATTTTCTTCACCTCTTTGCCGTTGATGGTGATGTTGCCATCCTCATCGACCTCGGCACCAGGTATGCGTTTGATGAGTTCCTCTATCGGCGAACCTTCAGGTGTACGGAAAGCCTCAGGATTATATACAAGTGTGTCCTTCCTGACAACCACCTGAGCTGCACGACCCGTAATGACTGCTTCCTTCAGCATGATACTCTCCGTTTCCATCAGCAGGGTTCCCAAATCATAATGCTCGCTACGACGTAGTGTCAACTCACGTTCAATGGTATCATAGCCTATGCAAGATATTTTTAGTCGATAAGTGCCGCTTGACGGTGCCGTGACAGAGAAGTTTCCTTGTTCGTTGCTCACCGTTCCACCGACGAAAGTGGTGTCGGAGGCAGCAAACAACTGAATGGTGGCCTGTATCATCGGTTCTTTCAGGTCAGCATCAATCAGATGGCCGCGGATAATCGGGTTTCTGTCGTCATCATCTTCTTCCTGGGCATGCAGACTGGGCACACCCAGCAGCAAAAGGGCAAAAACAATAAAAAATCGCATGTCGTTAAGTCTTGTATGATTCAGTTTCTCCATATTGAGTTAGTTTAAAAAAAGACGTAGGAAACGGTAAAAAGTCTAATACGACAACAGCGTTTTATGGAACGTTAACAACCTGATTATCAAAGCAACGCGTTGCGTTACGTTTTCCTGCAAAACACAATGGATGGTTTCATAGTTTTGCGTAACTTTGCAACACCAACACAAAAACTATATAATATAACATTGTTTATGTAATATGATTAATAATTAATGTCTTCGTCATGATTATTTCATGATTTAAGGTTATTACATACCGCCAACTTGTGAAAGCAGGCGGTTTGTTTTTATGAAATTACGCAACGCGTTGCGCACTACTTTTGAAATCGTAACGTTACTATAAATCAAGTAATGTGTTATTTTTGTAAATTATTTCTGAAAGTACAGCATGAAGAAAAGCATTTCACAGCGTGATATTGCCCGAATGTTAGGCGTCAATGTCTCTACGGTTTCCAGGGCACTGAAAAGACAGGCAGGCGTCAGTCCTGAGCTGCAGCAGAAAATTGTAGAACTTGCCGAGAATTATGGCTATCGTCCCAATCCCTTCGCCATGAGTCTGCGTTACGACACCACCCACACCATAGGAATCATCGTACCGGACATGTCGTTCAACCATTACGCGCACATTCTGAAGTGGATTGAGGCAGCAGCCAAACAAAAAGGATATATGTGCATTGTGACCGACTCAGGTGACAAATATAGTGGCGAGGTGGAATGTATAGAACAATTGATGAACATGCATGTGGAAGGAGTCGCCATGTGTCTCTCTCAGGAGACTGTCAACTTTGCCCATCTGGAACGGCTGAAGAAAAGGCGTATTCCTGTTGTTCTTTTCGACAGGGTGGCAAACATCGATTGTCCCACGGTGAGTTTTAACGATGTGGAAGCTGCCCGTCAGGCCACTCAGCATCTGATTGACAGCGGAGCCCGCCGTATTGCCTTTTTAGGTGGTCCTAACCGCATCAAGCAGGCTGCCGATCGCAAGCACGGTTATCTGGAAGCCCTCCGCGAAAAAGGTATCGCCATCCGGAAGGAACTGGTGAAGTGTGGCCATGCGAGTTTCAATTCCGGTTTGTCCGACACGCTGGAACTGCTTAGTCTACCCGAACCGCCCGATGCCATTCTGGCTGACCACGGTCTGTTGTCCATCGCTGCTTTCCAAGCTATCATCAGCAAGGGGTTGCGCATTCCGCAAAATATCGCCATCATCGGTTTCATGAGTGAATGGGTATCAGGGATGTCTTATCCGCGCATGACATTTGTGAAACAAAACCTGAAGGAAATGGGTAGCAAAGCCTTCCATCTGCTTTACGACCAAATGAATGGAGACGAAAGCATCAAGCACCAAATAATCAAGACTCGTCTGAACGTCAGAGAGAGTACCCGTACTATCACAACGAGGTGACAAAAAAGCAACATGTACGTCCTTATATTAAGTAATAAGGTTAAAATGTAAATGAGAAAACTGATATGCACGCTGCTAAGTTGCTGCTGTTGGAGTGCTTTCGCTGCAGATATCTATATTTCGCCAGACTCTTCGCTGACAGATGCTGTGCGTAAGGCTCGCGAAATGCGTCGACAGGGACAGGCGACGGAGGTGACCATACACCTCAGCAAGGGCACGTATTACCTCTATGAGTCACTCCGTCTGCGTCCTGAGGACAGTGGCCTGACCATCGAGGGCGACGATGCTGTTATCAGTGGAGGTCGGGAGATTAACATGTGGAAAGAAGAAGGCCATGGTCTTTATGTGGCCGACGTGCCCGACTTCAACGGACGACCTGTTGACTTCCGTCAGTTGTGGAGAAACCGGGAGAAAGCCATCCGTGCCCGCGATGTCGTCGACTTTGAACAGATGCATCGCATCCTGACCTACGACAAGAAGAATCAAGTGTTGTGGATACCCAAGGCCGCAGTCGCTTCCCTGCTACAGGAAGATAAGGTCAAGCAAGGCTGTGAGTACGTCGAGATGGTGCTGCACGAGATGTGGTGTACATCGAATCTGCGTATCAAGTCGCTCACGCCCCAAGGTGATTCTGTGGCCGTGCGTTTCCACAATCCTGAGGCAAAGATACAGTTTGAGCATCCGTGGCCCTCGCCCATGACACCAGATACGGGCCATCCCTCACCCTTCTATATCACCAATGCCAAAGAACTGTTAGATGAGCCAGGGGAGTGGTATCACGACATCCGATCGAATAAGCTGTACTACAATGCACAACGTTCTCGGACGGAGCCGAGTTTGGCGTTGCAATCAACGTTCAACGTTCAACGTTCAACGTTCATCGTGCCTGTGATTGAGACCCTCCTCGAAGTGGTCGGCACAGCAGATTGTCCTGTGCGCGACATCACCATCAAGGGCGTAACGTTCAGCCATACCACATGGATGCGCCCTTCAGAAAAAGGACACGTACCCCTGCAAGCTGGCATGTATCTCACTGAAGCCTATAAGCTGCGTCCGCAGATAGACCGCCCGAACAACCATAAACTCGACAATCAGGGCTGGCTGGGACGTGCCGCTGCTGCCGTAGAACTGCGCTATGCCGAGGACGTCAGCTTCGAGGGTTGCCGTTTCGAGCATCTCGGCGGCTCAGGTCTCGACTATGTGGTGGGATGTCACGGGGGAACCGTTACACAGTGTACGTTTACTGATATTGCCATGAATGGCTATGTCTGCGGCTCCTTCTCACCAGAAGGTTTGGAGACCCACCTACCCTATCAGCCTACCGACCTCCGCGAAGTATGCACTGGACAGGTAGTCAGCGACTGCGAGTTCTACGACGTCACAAACGAGGACTGGGGCTGTGTGGCCATTTGCGCAGGCTACGTCTCGGGCATCAATATCGAGCACAACACCATCCACGACATCAGCTATACAGGCATCAGCCTCGGCTGGGGATGGAATCGCGACCTGGTCTGCATGAAGGACAATAAGGTCCATGCAAACCTTATCTACAACTATGCCCAGCACATGTACGACTGTGCAGGCATATACACCCTCGGCAACCAACCTGGCACCATTATCTCAGAGAATGTTGTCCGCGACATTGCCAAGCCGTCATACGTCCATGACCCCAACCACTGGTTCTACCTCTATACCGACGAGGGTTCAAGCAACATCACGATAAAGGACAACTGGACACCCACCGAGAAGTTCCTCCAGAACGCCAATGGTCCCGGCAACGTGTGGAAAAACAACGGGCCACAAGTCAGCGAGCAGATTAAGAATCATGCAGGTAAAAGATAATGAACTATGAACGTTGAACTATGAACTGTGAACTATGAATAAAGCAACGTGGATATGGTATCCTGGCGACTTCGAGGTATGGCTGGGCAATATCTTTAACAATCGCCGCACAGAACGTGGCGCCATGTTTCCACCTTTCTGGAAGCAAGACTCACACTATGTTACTGTGGAATTCTCTCGCGAGTTTGAACTCGAATGTGAAGAGACCATTACCATTGCCTGTGAGGGACAGTTCAACCTCGCTCTCGACGGGAAACTGCAGTTTGGGCAACCTAAGACATTCGTAGTACCCCAAGGCAAACACAAGCTGAACCTGAAGGTATGGAATCAGGCCACTCCCCCAGCCCTCTTCATCGAAGGCAAGACTGTCAAAACGGACTCAAGCTGGCTGGCAACCTACGAAGACAAGCTGTGGATTGACGAGAACGGCGTAGCTCATGGCTCAGGCATCTATGTGCCTGCCGCCTCGTGGTGTTTCAACAGTCCTGAGACGCCCCCATCCAACTATCATTTGGAATGCGAGGAGCATCAGCCTGTTATTAGCGAAGCTATCTCTTCCAACGGAACACTCTATGACTTCGGTCGTGAGACCTTCGGTTATCTAAAATTTAAAGGACTGAAGGGCATTGTCCAAGTCTACTATGGCGAGAGTCGTGAGGAAGCCCTTGACAAAGAACACTGCGAAACACTCGACGTCCTGTTACCACACAAAGGGTCAGACCCTTTGTGTGGTAGCAAGGCCTTCCGTTATATCTATATAGAAAAGGAAGACGGAGCATCCTACAATGGTGTATCGATGGACTACGAATACGCCCCGCACGACCCACAACACACGGGTTCGTTCCGTTGCTCTGATGACGAAATCAACAAGATATGGGATGTGGCTGCCTACACGATGGACCTCACCACACGTGAGTTCTTCATGGACGGCATCAAGCGTGACCGCTGGACATGGTCGGGCGACGCCATCCAGTCGTATCTGATGAACTACTATCTGCACTTCGACACGGAATGTGTGAAGCGCACCATCCGCCAGCTGCGAGGCAAAGACCCCGTCACTGCCCATGTCAACACCATCATGGACTACACGTTCTACTGGTTTAAGTCCATTGCCGACTATTACGAGTACACGGGCGACAAGGACTTTGTGCGAGAGATGTGGCCCCGCATGGTGACGCTGATGGACTATGTGCTGTCGCGTACCAATAGCGACGGCATGGCTGAAGGACAAGCCGACGACTGGATCTTCGTTGACTGGGTAGACTTCCCCATGCACAAGCGCGGCACCCTGTGCTTCGAACAGATTCTGTTCTGCAAGGCACTGGAGACGATGGTCATCTGCGCCGCCATCGTGGGTGGCGATTCTGGCGCCACATCCGACTACGCCGCCCTTGCCGCCACCCTGCGCCGGAAAATCAAAGCCACGTTCTGGAGTCCCGACCAGCGGGCCTATCTGCATGCCTTGGAAGACGGCTTGCTGAATGCTCAAGTCACGAAGTTCCCCAATATGTTTGCCATCCTCTATGGATTCGCCTCCGACGAAGAGCGCCGTGAGATCATGCAAAGTGTGATGCTCAATCCCGATATCGACCCCATCACGACACCCTACATGCGTTTCTACGAACTTGAAACACTCTGCATAGACGGTCTGCAGACCCAGGTACTGAAGGAAATCAAAGACTACTGGGGAGGTATGCTACGCGAAGGAGCCACCACTTTCTGGGAGAAATACAATCCCGAGGAGACGGATATGCAGCATCTTGCCATGTACGGCCGTCCCTATGGCAAAAGCCTCTGCCACGCCTGGGGGGCCTCTCCGATTTATCTTTTAGGCAAATATTTCCTCGGCGTACAACCCACCAAACCCGGCTACGAGGAGTTTGAGGTCCGTCCTTCGTTAGGCGGCCTTGACTGGATAGAGGGCGACGTCCCCACCCCACACGGCATGATACATGTCTATATGAATCGTCAGCAGGTCAGGGTTCGTGCCACCGAAGGGCACGGGACATTATATGTTGGCGGACAGGAAATACCGATAGATTCATCTGACGGGGTAGTCGTCAATTATTAATTTTTCAACAAAAGCCGAAGTATTTGCCAATTTTGTGCGGTACTTCGTTTTTTTTTCGTATCTTTGCAGAAAATAACTAAGCATCCTTTAAACTATGAAAGCAAACTATCAACAATTCCTCAATGACCTCAGACAGTTCGTACCGTCTGACCGTATCTATACCGACGAGCTCCGCACCCTCGGATGGGGTACCGATGCCAGTTTCTACCGCCAGATTCCTCAGATTGTCATCCGCAGCGATAACGAGCAGGAAGTCTCAAAGATTGTGCGCACCTGCCAACAACACAAGCTGCCCTTCACCTTCCGGGCTGCTGGCACGTCATTGTCTGGACAGAGTTGTACGGACTCCATCCTCATCGTTGCCGGCAAACACTGGGAGCAGTACGAGATTGGACCAAATCAGGACACCATTCGCCTGCAACCAGGCATCGTGGGTGCCAGGGTCAACGAGATTCTGAAACCCTATGGCCGTGTGTTCCCACCCGACCCTGCCTCCATCGGTTCAGCTATGGTTGGCGGCATCGTCATCAACAACGCCTCTGGCATGAACTGCGGCGTACATGCCAACAGTGACCGCATGATGGTCTCTGCCCGCCTCATCCTGGCTGACGGTACCATTGTCGATACAGGCAACGAGGAAAGCAAGGCCGAGTTCCGTAAGACACATCCTGAGTTCCTGGCCAAGATTGAAGCCCTGCGCGACCAAGTACGTGCTGACAAGGAACTGGCAGAGCGCATCCAGAAGAAGTACAGCATCAAGAACGTGACAGGTCTCAACCTGCGCCCGCTCATTGCCTACGACGACCCGTTCGACATCATGGCCCACCTCATGGTAGGCAGCGAGGGTACGCTGGCCTTCCTTTCCGAGGTGACCATGCAGACGCTTCACGACTATCCCTACAAGGCATCGGCGATGGTCTATTTCCTCACCATGAAGGAGAGCTGCGAGGCCGTGGTGGCCATGAAAAAGCTGAAGGCTGGTGACGAAGACCTGAAGATGAGTGCCGAACAACTGATGGTGAAGAGTGCCGAGATGCTCGACTACATGTCGCTCAACTCTGTGGACGACCCCGTGTTCCTACAATATAAAAAAGACGTAGATGCCGGCAAGATTGCTGGTGTGGAGCCTGGCGACTACCACAACCTGACGGCCATTCTGACCGAGACGAAGGGCAAGACCCACGAACAGCTGTTGGAGAAGATGGCAAAAATCAAGGAGTGCCTGTCGCAGTTCCGTCTCTATCAGCCTGCCGAGTTCACCGAAGACCCTGCCGTCTATGGCAAGTACTGGGCCATCCGTTCAGGCATCTTCCCCTCTGTGGGCGGCACACGTCCCGTTGGCACCTCGTGTCTCATCGAGGATGTGGCATTCCCCATCGAGATGCTGCCAGAGGCTACCGTCAAGCTGCAGAAACTGATTGCCGACCACGGCTATTCAGATGCCTGCATCTACGGCCATGCCTTCGAGGGCAACTACCACTTCATCCTGAACCAGAGCTTTGCCGACGAGCACGAGGTGGCCCGCTATGCCGAAATGATGCGTGCCGTTGCCAAACTTGTAGTCGAGGAATACGACGGCTCGCTGAAGGCCGAGCATGGTACAGGCCGCAACATGGCGCCGTTTGTGAAGTATGAATGGGGCGAGAAAGCCTACGACGTCATGAAACAGGTGAAGGCCATTTTCGACGCCAACGGTCTGTTGAACCAAGGTGTCATCTTCAACGACGATCCCGACTGTTTCATCAAGTGCCTGAAACCCTTGCCTGTACTTGACTACGACTTTGACAGCGTGCCCGACGGCGGCCACTATCTGATGGACCCCACCCTCTCGACGGCCAAGGAGACCATCGAACAGGTGAAACGAGCCAACAAGTGCATCGAGTGTGGCTTCTGCGAGGTAAACTGTATGTCGTGCGGCCTGACACTTTCCAGCCGAATGCGCATTGCCGTCCAGCGTGAAATCCGCCACTTGGAGGCAATCGCATCTAACGGTTCAGCTGCAGGAACAGCAGCCGCTGAACGTGCCGCCACCCTGCGCAAGCAGTATAAGTACTATGGCGACCAGACCTGTGCCACCGACGGACTCTGTTCTACCTCATGTCCCATGAAGATCAATACGGGCGAGCTGACGCACCTCATCCGACAGATGGATATGAACAACAACAGTGTGGGTTATAAGGTGGGAGAATTCGCCGCCAACCACATGGCTGGCATCAAGTCGGGCCTGCGTGTGGTGCTCGACGTAGCACACTTAGGCCACATCACGCTGGGACCGTCGCTGATGTCGAGTGTCTGCCGCGGCATGAACAAGATGGGGCTGCCGCTATGGACGACGGCTATGCCCAAGAAGCACCGCCAACCCAAGAAGTCGGACCTCACCCAGTTTATCATTGAGAAGAGCCTACCCCACACACCAGCCACCGAACATCATCCCTCTGACCTCAAGGTGGTCTACTTCCCCAGCTGCATCAACCAGACGATGGGACAGTCAAAGAGCGGTGGTAAGATTCACGACCTGGTGGACGAGGTCATCCAGCTGAACGCCAAGGCGGGCTATGAGACCATCTTCCCGGAGGGTATGGAACGCATGTGCTGCGGACAGATCTGGGAGTCGAAAGGTATGCTCGACATTGCCGACCGCAAGAGTGCCGAACTGGAAGCTGCCCTGTGGAAAGCTTCCGAAGAGGGCAAGTATCCCGTGCTCTGTGCTCAGAGTCCGTGTCTACACCGCATGCGTAAGGTCATGAAGAAGATGAAGCTGTATGAACCGGCAGAGTTTATCATGAAGTATCTCGTGCCGCGTCTGGACTTCCATCCCATCGACCGCCCCGTTGCCCTGCATATCACCTGTTCAACCCGACAGATGGGCGTGGCCGACGACCTCATCAATCTGGCCAAGCTATGCTCTACGAAGGTCTTCCTGCCTGAGGGTGTGGGCTGTTGCGGCTTTGCTGGCGACCGTGGCTTCACGTTCCCCGAACTGAACAAGTACGGTCTGCGCAAGCTGCGTCCACAGATAGAACAAAACAAAATCGAGGTGGGCTATTCGAATAGCCGCACCTGCGAAATTGGGTTGGAGACGAACACGGGCATCCCGTATATGAGTATCGTCTATCTGGTCAACGAGTGTACCACTTCTAAGAAATAATCTCCGTTGAACGGTGACGTTCAACGTTCACCGTTCAACGTTCAACGTTTACTGCCTCTCAGGACGCATGCCCTGTGGGCCGCGGCCTGGACCAGGACGGCGCTGCATCTTCTGGAGCGTGTTGTACTGATCTTCGGTCAGAATCTCCTTCAGCTTGGCATTATACTCCTGACGCTTGGCCATGTGCTGCTTCATTCCCTCCCGCTGAGCCTCTGTCATCTGCGGACGATCAGGACGCTGTTGTGTGGCACCGCTCTCTGCGTCGGGCTTAGCCTTTGCATCTTTTGCCTCGGACTTGGCTTCGGGCTTGGCCTCAGGC
>Ga0310690_10003351_pt1 | contig 24217 bp, 32 predicted proteins | sample AusTroGonzalo_MG_2_FD_207661 | JGI IMG/M metagenome (GOLD analysis project Ga0310690, IMG submission 207661) | Bovine rumen microbial communities from tropical cattle in Woodstock, Queensland, Australia - Gonzalo_04 (v2) (version 2) | ecosystem: Host-associated > Mammals > Digestive system >... | reverse complement strand
GGATATTGCCTGCCTCGTCCAGCTGCCAGAATATGGTGTGACCGTTGCGCCCGTGGCCCACGTGATAGTCCATCAGCGTGGGGATGATGCGCCGGCGCTGCACCGAGTCCCATCGTATGCCGTCGGTTATCCACGTTATCAGGTTGTCCTTCTTGGCGCTCTCGGTGGTCAGCGTCTTCAGCATTATGGCCGATGGCAGGTGCAGTGTGGGCAGCGGTGGCGGTGCGGGTCGCGGGGTGTAGGTCCAGTTCACCGGCACATCATCCACGGGTATCGAGTACTTCTTGCCCAGCCATCGCAGCGCGTCGGGATAGCTCAGCTTCTCGTGCTCCATCAGGAACTCAATCACGCCACCCTTGGCCCCGCAGCTAAAGCACTTGTAACAGTTGCCCTTGGGGTACACGATGAACGAGCCCATCGACTTGTCGTCGTGGAATGGGCAAAGGGCCTTGTACCTGACGCCCGACTTCTTCAGGCCGTTGGGGTTGTTCGGCCCATACGATCCGAGGCAGTCCTTAATCACCTCCTCGATCCTCGCCGCGTCCATCAGTTTGTCGATTGTCTCCTTATTGATCTTTGGCATGGTCTGTGAAAAATTTAAAAGTTGATTGTAAAGCCAGAACGCGTGCGTACGCGCACGGCGCGTGTGTGGGGTCCGCAACCCGCCCGCCTCGCCTCCGGCGGGCAGGGGTTTCGTACCCTGCGCACCGCTTGGGTCACCGTTCTGTATCCCTTTAGGGATACAATGGGATTGGGTCACCGATTTAGAAGGGCATATCCTCGGCTGGTTGAAGCATCGGGTAGCCGTTTTTCTTAATCGTTGACTCCTCCAGGTAGTGCATGTTGATGGCCACGTTAAGGTCGGCTTGTTGCTTGTCCTTATTCTTAACACCACCAATCTCACCAAATACTGTCGCCTTGATAGTCTTGCGGTCCATTGGCCACTCGTATTGGTCTTTGGCAGCATCAATCCATTCACGGATCAGTTTCGGGTCATCGTACATCGGTTGCTCCTTATTCTTAGAGTTCAGATTCGAGCCCGTTGTGATGATTCGCGGCACACCAAGCTGGCCGGCATCGTCGGTGATCTCAAACTTCCAGTCGTCCATGTCCTTGTCGCGTGCGTCCTGCTGCTTCACCACAAACGACACGCCGTTGGCCGTCTTGTTCTTGATGCTTACCAGCGTGTCGCTCACCTTGTTGCCATACTCGGTGCCCGCCCATCCGCGCATCTTCAGGTCCTCGGCGTCCTCCTTCTTCGATGGATTCTGATGGAGCGCCATCCAGATGTTGATGTTGCGTTCCTCGGCCAGCGAGCCGAAGTCGTTCAATATCTTGGTGATGCTCTCCTCGTCGTTGATACTCGACAGCAGGTCGCGCAGTCCGTCGATGAATATCACGTCGGGCTGTATCGCATCCACCGCCAGCCGTATCAAGTCGTAGCGCTTGCGGTGCACCGCCACGCCATCGTTGCTCGGCATATTTTTCAGCCATAGCACCGAGAACAGGTCGCCGGGGAACGGCTGACTCATGTCCTGACCGCAAAGCCAGTGCACGCGGCGCAGCACCTTGGCGCTGCTCAGTTTCTCCATCTCGGTGTCCACATACATCACCTTTGGCGGGTGACCGAGGAACTCCAGCGTGCGGTCGGGCACTCGCAAGCCTGGCAGATACTGCTTGGTGCGCTCGTTGCCATCGCATCCGAGGATCGCAGCCATCAGCTGGGCAATCAGGAACGTTTTACCGTTCTTTCGTTGACCGCTGATAGCTCCGAATCCGCCTATCTTGCCAAAGCCTACCTTGTTAAATTCCAGTATGTGGTACGGCTCCGGATAGTTCTCGCGCGGGTCGAGCAGGTATGGCCTCAGAGTGTCCCACCGAATCTCCTCCGGCGTCCGCATCGTCGGCATGTTGTTGTTATCTTCTTGCATAGTTCCTTATTTATAAAGACTCTCTAAAAATCGCTTGCGACGGCGGGCCTTAATCTGCTCCTTGTGGGTTTCGCGATAAATTTTCTGTTTAGCCAGAATCTCCTCGCGCTTCTCCAGGTAGCGCTCGTGGTCGCGTTTGGCTCGCGGCTGTCGCTTAGGGCGTGGCTTGCGCAGTCCCTTCTTGTAGTAGTCGCGCTGATACTCTTGCGACTGCTGGATGCGGAACTCGCGGTTGGCCATGTAGCGATTGTGGTCGTAAAGCTGCTGCGTCGTCATTCGTCGTCCTCCTCGTCGTCTGGGATGATTGCGTCGGTGCCCACACCAAGGTTCTTTAGCGATAGCGTCGCCTTGGGCTTATGGGTGTGCAGCGCAATGCCTGCCATATTTGATACCATATCCGAGCCGAAGGGGTTCTTCGCCTCCTTGTTGATATTCTCTACGGCCGCACGAATCGACAGATAGTCGCGGCGCTCGTCCACCAGTCGCTTGGCCAGGTCGTTGCGCCTGTTGGTCATGGTGGTCAGCTCGCGCTTCAGTCGCTCAATCTCCCGGATGCACTTCTCGTTGTCACGCCAATTCATCGCCGTGGTGATGAAGTCTTGCATCGTGTCCATGTCCAGTTGCTCGGTCATGTGCAGTCCGATGTGGAGCATAAATCCTTCGAGCAACTTGTCGGCCGAGTAATACATAAAGCCGTTGGCATGGGCTCCGTCGAAGTCGAGCGAGTAACCATTCGGCAGCGTCTTAACTTCGATTCTCTTCAGTTTCTTCTTTGGTCTTCCCATCATCAGTCCTCCCCAAATAGATATTCTTTAAGCATTGCGAACAGTCCCTCGATGTAGAGTGCGAGGGCGATGGCTAGAGCCACCGGCCACATGGCAGCCACAAACAGGGCGAACGGTATGCGATAACACTCAGGCTTCGACAGCCTATCGTAAATCAACACGAATGCAATCACCAGGCCGACGCAATAAAGTATCGGCGCGATGTCCCAAAATCCTAATACCATAGTCGAACGTTTTTTTTAGTTATTACTTGTTACCGATAGGGCGAGGGTACAGCTCAGTCGGCTGTCCCTCGCAGAAGTATTCATCAGAATGGCAGATCATCATTGGCGTCGTTTTGTGCCGTCTGAGCGGCGATTGGTTGTGCTGCGGTCTGTTGTGCGTTCGCGGGTGCGTTCGCGACTTGTGGGGCTTGCTGTGCGGCCGTGGGTTGGTTCGTCTGCTGTCCGGCACGCTCCACATTGCTGATGCGCACCTCATTGAACCATCGCGAACCGTCCTGGCTCTTGTTGGCGTCGAATCTCAGCCACAATGTAACCTCCTCGCCCTGCTTCAGATTAAACTTGGCGATGTTGTCCTCGCCAAACACTCGGCACACTATGCGGTTAGGATATTGCGCCCCGCTCCATGCGAAGTACTCGAACAGATACTCCTGACTCTTCCAGGCGTTACCCGTTCTGGCGCTCACGCCCTCTTGGGCTGGCATCACCTCGGCGATGCGCCCGAATAATTTCACTATTTGCTCCATTTTTTTTTAATATAAGTTTATTGGTTCTAATTCTTGTTCACATTCCATCCACACCTTCATATTCTTCAGCACCGCCTCGCACTCGGCTCGAGTGGGGCGGTAGTCGTCCCATGTTCGGTATGGCTTCGCGTCCTCCTTCGTAGGATGTAGTAGCCCGTGATAGGCATCCAGAGCACCTTGTAACCTTTCTTTTAGTTCGGCTATCTCCGCCTGTAGTGCCTTGCGCTCCGCCTCGTGCTCGTTCTCCAGTCGCGTAATCTTGTCTATCCATATCCCGTCGCTCAGTTCGCCTGAGTCGCGATACACTATCTTATCGCGATAAACCACGCGATCCTGATATACCACCTTGTCGCGGTACACCACTCTGTCGCGATACTGAATCTTTACCTTCGGCTGTGGTGGCTCTTGTTGGCGGAATACCTTACCATTCAGTACACCGCCAAACTGATTGACGGCACCCACGCGACCGTTGATGTTGGCCACCCCGCCGTGTACCTCCAGAATGTCTACATCGCCGCTGAAGCTATTGATACCGCCGTGCAAATGTACCTCCCTGCTCATGGCAGCAGATTTACCAATATACACACCATCACAAACAAAAACGGGGCCACAATAGCAATAATAAACAACTCGAACTTGCTCAGCCCCTCGGACATCATGTCCTTTTCAAACAACTTAAAAAACTCTTCCATAATCTTATATTTAAAAGTTAATAGTGGCCACAGGTGGAGTCGAACCACCATCTCTGCTACCATCCTTATGCAGGAATGGCCGAGGTTTTACCGTTAGACTATGCGGCCTTGATTTCTTGACATTGCTCTGTGTTCTCCCTGCGGGCTTGCAACCGCCATTGGCCACATTACTGTCTTACTCACGCTGCTGTCCTGGCTCCATCCGCGCTTTCCTCGCGTCATCATCGCCTATCAGATTGCTTTCGCGTTGTCGTTCCACTCCAGCTATTTGCCTTCTGTGCCACTTTGCTGCCTCCGCTCGACCTGTGGTTAGCCTTGCCGTTCGCTTGCGCTTTCCCATGCACTTTTGTGGAAGGTGGTGGAATCGAACCACCGCTCCGGCCAAATCTTACGATGCACGCTGCTCCATTTACGTGTCTTTACCTTCCAAATATTCGTGGTATAGTTTATAGGTTTTTATTTTGAAAACCAGCGAACTTCGCAGCGGGCTGGGTTACGATTATAAGGTCTATTAAGTTGTTTCGGATAACACCATTAAAGGAATGGTAGCGGCCGCTGCCGCCAATGGTAATCAATTAGATACGTTACGTTCTTTGAAATTCAATACATTACTAATATTATAAACTCGCTTTTTATCCTACTACCGCCAGGCACTTCAGATGCTCTATTTCGCCCGTGGCGAACATCCGCTGTATCTTGTTCCTGGCATACAGTCTTGATGTCTGATGTTCGCGGCCCTGCTCGTCCGTCACCATCGGCTGTTTGTGTGGCAGTGCGTGGCCATATCTTTCGAGCCACGACTTCTTGAAGGTGCCGAAGTACTGGCAAAGCTGGTCAGCCGTCAGCCACACCTCTTGGTACATCTCCATCTCCTCCTCCATCGTGCGACGTACCACTGCCTTCAGTTCCATCATCTCCTCTCGCGTCATCATATCTTTCTGCTTTTACTTATTTCTGGTAATACTTACAGATGTGCTCTCGTAGTCCTTGCGCACGGTCCAATCCCCGCGGCCCTCGTTCTTCAGTCGGGTGCACATGCTGGCCACCGACTGCATCTTCTTCGGGTCCTTCAGCTGGAACACGCGGGTGCCTCCCACACGTATGTCCATCAACTCCTGAGTGCTTACATATTCCTGTGCCATTTTCTTAATGTTTATTAATTATCAGACATTTTTGTAATATTCCAGCTTTATTTTCTTACCTTTGCACCCGTTTTAGGTACGTTTCGCGCTTTGGGTGCGTTTTTGGCTCGTTTTAGGGCTGTTTTTATTGTTTATTGATTTCGAATGCAAATATAAGACAAAAATGTAGGATTAAAAAATATTTTCCTAAAAAAGTGTAGGATTTTAAGGTTTATTAATACAATAGTGTAGGATAATGGATAAAAAATGTAGGAATGGAGAGCAAAAACGTCTTCAGGAAGTTTTCGCGCACGTTCGCAAATATTACGATATACACACGCAGGATGATTTTGCGAAGTATATCGAGTATGGTCGCACATCAATATCTGCGGCCCTCAATGGTAACATGGATTACTTAACCGACAAATTATTCAAAACCATCGACCACAAGTTCCCCGGAGTTTTCAACCTTCACTACCTGCTGACAGGTGAAGGCCAACTGCTCACGGCCGAAGAAGATGTGGCCAAGGTAGATGTCGCCGATCGTATGGGTGGCACCAAATCGGCACCACCATCACCCGCCGTCGAGATACCTGCATCGCTTCAGGAACTCCTCGACCGCGCCATCGCCATCTCACGTCGTAACGAAGAACTCGTGGATCGTCTGGCTCACGCCGTAAGCGACAACAAGCAGCTACAAATCACCATGCAGTCGATGGCCGACCAACTTCAGCAGGCCAAATCCCAGAGCGACCACCTGCGCTGCGAACTCTTGACCGCAGTCGAGTCTATCAATCGCTTCCGCGAACAGGTCGACACTATGCGCAGCGAGAACGAGAGTCTGAAGGGCAGCAACACCAAACTCGGCAAACGCCTCGATAAAGCTGCCGAACTCTTTCAGCAGCTCAACAACCAGGTGGCCATGCTTCTCAATCATACCGGCCTCCGATATGAGGATGTTTCACCCCACACCCACGTAGCCAGCGAGCCATTTGTTTCCCCAAACAAATAAAAATATCTAAATGAACAAGTCGCAACCCCTTATAAAACCAAGCGACTCCATTTTTCACCACCAACTCCCTCCAGCTCCACTGTTGAAATTTTGGGAGTACTGCGGAAAATGGGCGGAAGCGCCGTAGTTTAGGGCGGTGTGAGTGAGCGATGGGTAAACGATTGGAATCGCAAATCGCCGCAAATCGCCGCAAAATGCCGCAAATGTTTTACCACTTGTTTCCCCTGTGTTTTACCAAACACCGAAAATGGGGAAACATTTGGGGAAACATTTCGGGAAAGTGGGGAAACATTTCCCCGCTGATGAGATAAAAAACGAGATGTAAGGACTATAAACAGAAGAAGGAAATGATAAGAATATCACTTGTTTACGATCATCATAAGCGCACGCCAAAGGGCGAAGAAGGCCCGGTAGAGGTGCGTGTGACCGTTAATCGAAAACCATACTATATTAATACGGGTGTGCGCGTGCGTAAGGATAGACTCGTGGGTAATTGCATCCGCGATGATGAGCACTCAAACGATGCCGACCTGCTGAATGAGCGGTTGACGACCATCGTAGGTTTGGTGGAGAAGGAGGTGAACCGATGCCTGGAGCAGCGCATGCCTATCAATGTGGCCGACATCAGGGATAGGGTGTGGAACGTCGTGGCCGAGAAAAAAGATGATGGCGACGAGCCCACGCTGATAAAATGGATTAAGGACTACGTGGCCACCGCTGATATGGCTAAGAATACAAAGCTGCACTACTTGACGGTGGTGCGGCGACTGATGGAGTATGGAAAAATACTGCGATGGGAGCACCTGACCGCCGACAATATATATGCGTGGGATGTGTGGCTGCGCCATCAGGAAGTGCCGCTGACAAAGAACCAGAAGGCGGCGGGGCTGGAACCACAGCTCATCAGCAGCGACTCGGTGTATAACTATCATAAATATCTGAAATCGGCTATCAACAAGGCGATGAAGTTCCGCATCCTGTCTGTGAATCCATACGACCAGTTGAAGGGCGTGTTTAAACGTTCGCGACGCGACGTAGTGGACTATCTGACCGAGGACCAGATGCAGAAGGTGATGGCGCTGACGCCTGTGCCCGGCAGTCAGGCTGCGATGGCGCTCGACCTATTTATCTTTCAGATGTTCACGGGGCTGTCCTACTCAGATACTCAGATTTTTGATATCTCGCAATATCGACAGATAGACGGCAAGTGGCTCCATGTGGGGCAGCGAGTGAAGACTGGCGTGCCTTACGTGAGTCAGCTGCTGCCGCCAGTGGTGGAGATGCTGGAGCGCAACGGGTGGCAGGTGCCGAAGATGAATAACCAGCGCTACAACCAGATGCTGAAGGCCATCGGCATGGTGATCGGTATCGAGAACTTGCACTCGCACATGGGGCGCCATACGTTCGCGACGTATATGCTCTCGAACGGAGCGAAAATAGAAAACGTGAGCCGCATGTTGGGCCACACGAACATCACCCAGACTCAGCGCTATGCTAAGGTGCTGGCCAAGGATGTGCACGATGATTTTGATAAGATTGCGAAAAAGCTGAAATCTAAAAAATAAGTATTATGGGATTCTTTGTGTTTGTGTTTGTTGTGTGTGTGATTATCTTCATGGTGTTTATATTTATGGGTAATTCCAACCACGAAGAAGTGCAGAAGGAAATAGCCGAGTCGATGTATGGTGGGGCGCAGGATGATGTGCCGGTCATCGACGTGGAAAAAGAGTGCGCACGCATCGAGGCACTGATCCAATCGTCGGAGGCGGGGCGCGATGATGTGCACCAGCAGATAGAGGATGGTACCTACACGGGGCCGTGGCCGGAGCGCCGCGGCGATGGTGCGTGGACGTCTATCTTCGACGATATGCGCATCCTCTCGATTGCAGGCATCAACCATCGCCAGGGCATCGTGAGATACAAGGGACGCAACATGGCAGCGCTGGTTCCTGAACCCGGCAATGAGTTCGACCCGAATGCCATTAAGGTGGTGGCCGAGGACGGTCATCACCTGGGATATATCCATCGCGACCAGACGGATATGGTTCGCTCGTGGGCTTGTAATAAGTTCCCGCACTATTGCGTGGCGATGGTGCTGGAGCACGATGACGAAATGGATGGACACCGATTTTATACGGGATATATATACTTAATTAAAACTAAATTGAAAAATGAAAAAACTTTTATGGGCGATGGCGGGTGCCTTGATTCTCGCCAGTTGTGAGAGAGTGGAGATTGTTAATGGTCAGGATGATGCAGGCGACGCGCCGACACAGACCGAAAACACGAAAAACAAGACGGCCGTGGTGCGGTTCTCGGTGGATCAGTGGGATGTGGTGACTGAGCCGATGACGACGCGAGCCACGGCTGCGGAGGCCGACATGACGGACATCTGGCTGCTGGCCTACAGCGCCGACACGTTGGCTGCACAGGTGCACCAGGTATCGACCGATGAAAACTTCGGCAGCATCACCATGAATCTGAAATATGGCAAATATTACTTCTGTTGCGTCAGCAGTCGCGGCGCTCAGCCGGTGCTCGACACCAAGGCGAAGACCATCACGTGGGGCACGGTTCGCGATACGTTCTGGAACATCGACTCGCTGAATATCCGCAGCAACACCAGCGAGGCCACATCGAAGACCATCACACTGGGTCGCGTGGTGAGTCGTGTGCGCCTGGCGCTTACTGACGTCATCCCCGACGATGCGTCAAAGATAACAATGAAGCCCTCGCATTGGTACTACGGCGTGAACTATTGGAACGGCTCGGCGGTGGGCGATAGCGATGCGGAGATTGGTGTGACGATACCCGTCAGCTACGTGGGCCGCAATGACCTGAGCACGGCCTTCTATACCGTGAGCCCTGCCGACGATTGGAGCATCGACGTGACGGCCGCGCTGCGCGGATCGGGCGACACCACACTGGGCAGTGTGCAGGTGAGCAACATCGCGATGGCCCGCAATGCCAGCGTGACTCTGCACGGGGGCATCATCGGCACCACGCGCGGGATAGGCATAGATATGACCACCGACTGGACCGATGGTGGCACCACTAATTGGTAAGACATGAAAAACGGGCGGCCTATTGGTCGTCCGTTTTATTCATCTGAGCGTTCAGTGCGTTCATCTCGTCGATGGCATCCTGCACCTCGTCGGGCGTTGGTATGTAGTCATCGTCGCTGTCCCAGGGGAACTTGATGAGGTCGGTCGGCTTCAGTATTCCCGCCTTGGTCAGATCGACGTATGGCATCGCCGCCATGATGTTATAGGTCATCCATCGCGTGGAGCTCCACAGGTTGCGGTGGCGGTTGGCATAGCCTCGCAGTATGCGTCGCGCCTCCCAAAACCGGATGTCGAACAGAAACTCGCGCCTTGGTATTCCGATTTCGCCTACGAATGTCTCATACATATCGTAGGCTGTCATGCGTTTTTTGGCTTGCGGAATTTGCGCTCGCCTTTGGGCTTTTCGTCTTCGTCGGTGGTCTCGCCCTTCGGTGCCTCGTACCACTCGGCACGCATACCCAGCACTGCGGTCAGCGCATCTATCAGCTCCTTGGGCTTGGCTCGGTAGATGATGTCCTTGTCCTTAACAGGTGCGTCCTGCTCCTGCTCCTGATAGTATGACATGATGGCTGCCAGTATCAGATAGGTCACCTGCTCGGGATTGGTCACGTCGGCATCCTCGATGTTGATGCCGGTGAGATTCTTGAATGCTATCTCGGTGGCGAAGCAATATGCGATGCCCACCTGACAGCCTGCGATTGTTACTTCCTTCTTGATCATAGTTCCTTTTGATTTAAAAAGCCCGCCGCGCAGGGGTGCTGCTGCGACGGGCCGGGTTCTTAGAATTATTACATAGCGTAGGAACTGGTGTCCCTTAATCGGTGCCGACAGTCACACCTCCGAAGATGTTCAGAGTGCCGCTGTAGGTAGCATTAGCTGCCGAAGCTGAGCCTTGTGCTGTCAGGTTAGAGAGTTTGCCCTGTCCTGAGCAGATGGTCTTACCGATCACGCGGTTGTTGGTGCTCGAAACGAAAACCAGCTTCCAGTTGATAGGTGTGTCGCTCATCTTATTGATCCAATCAGCAAAAGAGAGTCCGCCAATCACCTCGGGTGCGGCAGGGTCGGTGGTCTCGGGGCTGTATGGGTCGGTGCCCACTCCCACGAGTGCCGAGAACTGGATGTCGCCCGAGCGCTGTGTCACGTCGTACTCGTTCCACTCGCCGTTGGTGTCGCTGCTGTCTTTGGTCGTCGAATCCTCCGTGGTCGCGCTCAGATGCAGGGTCAAGTCGGTGGCGAGTGCTATTACGTTTTTCTCGCTGTTGTCTGTTATTAGCAGACGTATGTGTTGTCCTTTATCCATATTCTGTACGTTTTAGAGGGTTAAGAGATAGCACCGCTACCCTGATACTGGCATGTCACCTGTACCGTCTGGCGGTTGTTGGCTACGATTGAGAGGTCATTCAGGATGGCCTGGCCAGAGCGTGCGAAGGCTGCATTCTGGGCCACGCGGTTCTGTGCACCGCCTGTCTGATCCCATCCTACAGTGGTCTTCGCGTCAGAGTTGAATCGAGTGATCAAGCCTCGAAGAGTGGCCAGCGTTGCGTCCACATTCTCGACCTGCACACTCCATTGTTTCGAGGTCATCTGCTCCTCGCTGTAGCCCGATGTAGAGTCTTGGGTCGACGCATCCTCCAGATTGCCCTGGATCGTTATGCTGCACGACTGGGATTCTACGACACAGCTGCTGGCTGCGAATACTCGAAACTGCTTGCCTTTTACTTTTGTCAATGCCATAGTGTTACTTTTTTAGAGAGTTAAGCGAATGTGATGCACGCTGTGAACATCTGATCGCCAGCGGCATCGGGATGATACTCTATGAATCCACCGCTTGTGGGCTGACAGCCCTCGGCAGCGGCTTTCGCCTTCAGCATGTTCAGCTGTGCCCTCACCGCGTCGCGAGTTGCCCCTGATACGCTGATACTGGCGCCCGGCTGAATGGCTGCGGGCTTGGTGTCAGATTTCTTCTTTGCCATCGTCTTCGTCGGTTAGGTCCACCTCCATGTCGCACTGATAGTGCAGCGCGTCGTAGTAGCATGGCTTTGAGAAGTCCCACGCGATGCCATCGGTACTGAAGGCTCGCAGATAGGGCACGTTCTCCGTCATCTGCTCCACGTATTGCGCGATGGCGTGTCGCACCTTTCGGCGCAGTCGGCGCACCGCGTTGGGGCTATCGGCGCTGATGAGTACGGTGGCCTGCACGGTGTCTTCGTCGCTTTCCCACTCGCAGTCCTTATTGCCCAGGTCGCCCGTCATGGGGTCGTCCATTATGACAATGTAGGGCAGCGGAGTGTTGTCCTGCTCCATCGGTGGCACCTCGACACAAGTCGAGAATATGCGCCCGCCGGTGTCGCTCGCCACAACAGAGTCGGCCGTCAGTGCGTCGTAGATTATCTCGTCGAGTTCCTTGTTCATAGGGGTGGATGTTGTTTTCTGATTATTGATAAAAGAAGAACCGGCGGTGATGCAAACCTTTTGCTGACGCATCGGCGACCACCGCCGGCAGGAACTATTCTATCGAAGAAGGCGTTCCGTAGTGAAGAGAGTGTTAGAGTTCAGATGAACTTGCAGGCTCAACCAGCTTGATGAGCACGAAGGCCTGTGGCTTGTGTGGTGTGTTGGCATCGCCACCGTTCACGAGCTTCGACAGCTCAACCAGTGAGTAGTCGGTACCCATGCCGAGAGCGATAACGCCACGGTCGAAGTTTGCAGAGCTTGTTCCGTCTACGTTGAAGTCGTAGTCGGCATAAACCTGCTCGTTCAGGTAGCCGAAGTGACCGATACCGATGTAGCGGTAGGTTGGATCCTTAGTGGCCACACCATTGCTGCCGATAGCGTAGTCGATGAATGGGCTTACCTTGTAGCGATAGCCACAGCAGCGGCCATCCTCGATGACGGTGCGCTCGCCTGTGCTGCCAGGGATGCGTGGGGTGAAGGCCAGCTCCACCTCGGTGGTCTTGTCCATGATGATCTCGGGGTCGCCCTCAAATCCCTTGTCGTAGAGCTTTGCAACCTCCTTGGCCAGATTCTTACCGATGTTCTGGTCCATAGTGAGCTCAACCACTGGGCACTTGGCGAATGGCATCTCCAGCTTGTCCCACTCACCGTGAGCGTAAACGTGGAGTGCACGGAAGATAGCCCAACCCTTCTGGAACTTGAAGGTGATGAAGCCGATGATGTCGAAGGCTGCCTGCATAACGGCGCGACGTGATACGGGAACCGATGCAGCAACGCGCTGTGGGTTGGCCTTGATGTTGGCGAAGTTCAGGGCCTGCTCAGCCACTGTGCTTACCTCACCCTCAACAGTGAACTGCACGTCGTTGATGCTGTAAGGGATGACGGTTGTGCCAGTCACGCCAGTCAGCATTACGAGATCGTCGGGCAGGTTAATGCCTGGCACCTTGGTGTCGATGATAGGCTTGATGTCGATGGGGATCAAGCCACCGGCCTCCAGATTGCCGCTCTCGTTCTTGTCGCCGCCAGTGGTGATGGCGTTGGCCAAGATGGTTGTGGCGTTGGCTGCACGCTTGTGGGTGTAGCAGTCCTCAATCATCTCGCGCAGTGCCTTGGCCTTGTCCTCGTTCTCACGAATCTTAGCCAGCTCTGCACCTGATGCCATAGCCTTGGCGCGGATTGACAACTTAGAGCTCTCGTCGAGAAGGCTCTGATACTGCTTCGACTCCTCGGCGGTGAACTCGCGCACTTCGCGCTTGTTCTTCATCTCGTCCATTTCGTCGATCTTGTTCCAGATAGCGAGCTGTCGCTCCTGAATCTGGGCTTTAGTCATTTTTTCCATAAAGCGATAAATATTAAGTTAATAAATAAGTGATTCGATCTCTTGCTGAGTGCGCATGCGACGGGCACGCAGCTGCATGGCCTGCTGCTCGCGATGGCGCTGTGCCTGCTCTTCCAGTTCGCGCTCTTCGCGTTCGCTCTGCTCGCGGGCTTCCTTCTCGGCGTTGGTCTCGCCGCCGTTGGCCTCGCGCTCTGCCTGTTCGCGCTCTGCCTTCTCAGCGTTGGTCTCGCCACCATTAAGCTGACGCTCCAAGTTCTCGCGGGCCTCGCGCTCCTCGTCGGTCTCCTGATTGCCCTGCTCGCGCTTCAGCTGGGCCTCGATGGCCTCGTTGATGCGGTCGCTCTGCTCGCGGGTGCCAACCGATGTCTGCTCGTAGGCAGGGTGGGTGACGTTGGCCACGTCGTAGAGGGCCACAATCTTCTTCACATGGCGCAACCATACCTCCTTGCCGTCTACGGTCTCGTTAGTGCGCTCGTAAGACACGCCGTTCTCGGTGTCTTGGTAGTCGTCCTCAAAGGCGAATGACATACCATACACGTTGCCCAGACGTATCTGCTCCAGAGTGTCGTTGGCCACGGTGGTGTTAGGATAGTCGCACTCACTCTCCACGTATTGCTCACGCAGGGCGAGTGTTAGCGTACCCTTGCCGTTGCGACAACGACCGATTATGTTGGCGATGTCGTTCGAGTGGTTGTTGTTGTAAACCACGTCGGAGCGGTTGATGAGCTCCTGAGTGATGCAACCGGGCTCCAGTATCTCGTACACCACGCGGGTGTCGCTCCACGGAGTCAGATTCACCGAACGTACACCGAACACAATGGGGCGACCTACCACGGTGCGGCTGGGCTGCCCGTCTGCCGACTCGCGCAGTTGCAAGCCGCAGGTTTCGATGGGGATAAATCGTGTCTGTTTCATTTTCTATTCTGTTTTTAAAAACATTTGTACTACTACTTAACAGCCAAAACCGCGTTGCGGGTTTACTGCGCGGCGCACGCGGCGCTTCTGCTGCTTGGCCGACTCGTGGATTTCGCGCTCCAGCTCGGCCTCGATCTCTTTGTTTGATAGCTTCATAAGCGATATACTATAAAGGGTGTCAATCGAATTAATAGAAAGGGTGGCAAGCGAATTACTATAAAGGGTTATTTCGCCCCTTCCTGAGCGGGCTGCTGTTGGGGCTGCTGGGTGGTGGGGCGTCCGCCTCCGGCCACGTCGCGCAGCTTGGCCGATCCGAGCTCTGCCAGGTTGGTCAGCACGTATGGTATGTCGCCCTTCTCGCCCACGCTTGGCATGTCCTCTTCGGCTCGCAGTTCGTTCACCGTCATTATACCTGTGCGCAGACAGCTCTCGTAGTACTTGGCCTTGCGCTCGGGGTCCATCGCCATCAGCGGTTTCTCGCACACGTGTATGTCGCGCAGTCCGTAGCCTTCGAATCCTATCAGCTTGCGCTCTATCTCCTTGGCCACATCGTTGGCGTCGGGCATGATGGTTCGGGTGTGATACTCCATCGTGGCGTTCTGATAGTCGTTGTAGTGGCTGTTGGTGTCGAGCATCAGCAGCGGGCGAGGTGTTGCCCAGAATCTTGCTACGTCGTCGTCGGTCATGCCCACCTGCTCCACGGCTTGCATCTCGGCCTGAGTCATGCTTATCTGCTTAACCTCGCCGAGTGCACGGATGGCCAGCACGTCCTGTCCGGCATACATCTTGGTTTGCAGTTCCTGGGCATACTTCTCCATCTCGTCCTTGTCGAACATTCCGTTGGCTATCGGGGCCACGCCTCCGCCGCTCTGCTGTTCGCCTATCAGCAGCTTCACTCGTCCGCCCTTTGCGGCTGTTTCGAGCGATTGCGCCTTCAGCGTCTTTTGCAGACTCAGCGTCTCGATGGCGAATTGTAGGGTGCTGATGCCCCAGATGCCGTTCTGCCAGCGGAACGTGTTGGGAAAGTGCATCACGTCCTTCGGATCGACGTTGGTCAGCTCCACGTAGCCGTGGTCTGATAAGTACTGGATGAAGGTGTAGCGGCCCGTCTGGGTGTTGTATCCACCATTGCGAACCAGCCACAATTGGAGTGGGAATCCGAACTCGTCGCGCTCGATGTAGACAAATCCGTTGCCCGTCATCAGTCGGTTGATGTGCACCAGCTCCCACAGGCTGCTGGCGGTCATCGTTGGGTTGGGCTCCTGGTTCAGCAGATAGTTTATGCGCTTGCCCAGTCCGCGCATGTCTACCACGTAGTTGTTGTGGCCTATGTCCTTCTTTCGGTATTGGATGGGCATCACGGCCAGCGTCTTGGCTCGCAGTTCTGTGGCTCGATACACCGTCGAAGCGCAGAGGGCCTGGATGGGTGTGCGCACATACACGATGCGCTCCTGATAGCTGGCGCCCGTCATGGCTGGCTCCTTAGGCTGTGTCGAGTCGGGCACGCCGCTGCCGCCAATCGGTGCAGGTGTCGCTTCGCGTACCTGTACCGATGGCATATCAGCCGCGCGTGTGGGCAGCATGCCCGTTGGGATGAATCCGAAAAGTTTCATATCTTATTTCTTGCTTTTATTACTCGTGCGTTTACGTGCTTTGGGTTTACCCGCAGGCTTCTCCGGCGTTGGTGTGCCCTGGGCTTCGTCGAATGTTGGCGGGGCGATTACCGATGGATCGCCATTGGTGGCTATCTCGTCGGCGGGTGCCTCCGTAGGTTCGGGCTCAGCTGTTGGCTCGGGTTCGGGTTCCCACTTTTCGCCTCGTAGTATTGCCTCCTTCTCAGGCGTGCGCTCGTTGATGTTGAAGAAGTCGTCCACCATCGTGGCCTTGCGCTTGTCGTTGTGCTCCTGGCTCACGTTGATAAATCCGCGACCTATCTTGCCCACGTACTCCTCGGCGGTCTTGGTCAGGTAGTGATCAATCCACGCCACCTTGTGCACGGGCTCGATGGCTGGGTACAGGCTTACCTCGTCGCCGATGGCATTCACCACCTTTAGCGGTCCCATGCGATGGGGTACGTGTGGCTGCACCTGGAAGTCGAGGCCGAACAATCCTCCACGCACAAAGCTCTTGACGAACTCGCAGCCGTTGTCGCAACTTGGCTCAGCCTTGGCCACGGTGAATCGCTCGCTCATCGGGCGCTCGTCGTAGTGTACGAGCCCCGAGTCGGTCATCACGCGCCACGACAGAAGCACCACGTCGCCCTGCATCTCGCCCAGATACTCGGGCAGTGTGCGGCCATCCTCGATGCGCACCAGCTCGTCGGCGTCCAGGAATCCTATCCATCCGTAGTCGCGCCAGTGGCGCATATAGCAGTCGGTGTAAGCCTTAACCTGTGCGCCCAGGCCCACGGCTGTATAGTCTATTATCTCCACCGCGTCGCCGTAGCCCGTCAGCACCTCGGCAGGTCGCTCGTCGCCCTCGCGGCTGTTGTCGTAGAGGAATATCTTCTTAACGCCCAGCGCGATGTAGTGGTCGGCCCACTCGCGCAGGTAGGGGTTTTCGCAGCGCACGATGATGCACATGGCCACATCCGTAGATGTTACCTTGGCGTTGTCGGGCTGCACCTCGATGGTGTTGTGCTCGTCGGTGGCCCAGTACTGTCGGCGCTGACCAATCCACTCCAGCTGCTGCTTCAGGTTGTCGATTTTCCAAGAGCCTCCGTGGTAATGGTCCATCAGTGGGCGGATGTCGATGCGCAGACCGTTGATGCCGTTCTTGTGGCTGCGGATGTCTTCGAGGAACGATGCACCCGTGTCGTACCAGTTGCCGCGCGTCTGCTCGCCCTTCTGTAGTGCCCAGCATCGCTCGGGGTCGAAATAGTTCACGCCACACTTGCGGCACATCGGCACATTGATGAAACAGAGGAATGGCACCAGGCGGTCGATGTTGTGCGGATTGTGCGCGATGGCTCCCGTCTGCACATGGCCCACCGTGCCGTGCGTGTAGTCGAACATATGGTCGACCGACTGCTTGATGATGATGTCGCTCTCCATCAGCAAGAATCCGTCGGGCAATAGCTCGAAGAGTTTCTGGATGGTGATGATGTGTTTGAACGAGCCGTAGTTCGACTGCATAGCGAATCGCGGCTCGCGCTCGGGATATTTCGCCAGCTCGGCATCAAAGTCGATAATCTGTCCGTGAGTGTTGTCGATCACCTTCACACCTTGCATCTGCTTAGTGAATGGTCGGCGGTCGGAATTGTCAAATACTACCACGCGATAATCCTCGCCGCCATGCTTGCGCAGGCTCAGGATTGCCGCCTCGGTCAGTTCGGGCGTGTTGTAGTGGACTATTGCCACATTTCTTGTCTTCTTTTCCATAATAGTTCCTGTTTTTATATTTCACTTGATGATGGCGTTGGCTCGGGCACAATGTTGACGGGCGTTGCCAGTTCGGTGGCACGTATCACTATCTTGTTGGCCTGGTAGTCGTCGTTAAGACTCTGAATCTGGTACACCTTGCCGCGATACTCGATCAGACTGTCGCGCGTTATCTTGGCATTCGACGAGAAGTTCATACGAAACAGTACGGTATCGTAGGCATCCAGCGCACCCTCGCGCAGCGCCTTGGTGCCCTTGTTGAACTCATACGACGCCGATACCCGTCCAGCTCGCTCGTAGCTGGTGGTGCTGCCGAAGGTCTTGCCCGTCTTTACGGGGTTCAGAATCGTCACTCGGTGGTGTCGCATGCCTGCTGTGAATCCTATCTGTGTCATAGCTTCATGTAGGGTTTAATTTTCATATTGAATGAGTAGGGCACGCCGTACAGCTGATACTGACTGACGGGGCTGCTCTGCTCGTAGCTCACCACAACCAGCAGTATGGTGGCCTCCCACAAGTCGTCGGGAATCTTGTCCTCGCCCGTAGGGTTCATCGCCTTCAGCTCCTCGAAGGTGCGGCCCGTCAGGTTCAGTATGGTGGCCTCGGCACTGTTGCCGTAGCGCGTCAGCTTGTCATTCTCGTCGTCGTAGTCCGGCTCAATGCGCAGCTGCTCTTTAATCTCGTCAAGTGTGATCCATTTCATATCTTAATCTTGTTTATTTCTATGCTTTGCGCGATTTTGGGTTTTGGGTTTACCACCAAAAAAAAATGGGGCGACCGCCGTCGCCCCGATTACTAACAAAAACAATAATTCAATAACCTTTTTTATAAACCATTATAACTAAAAAACCTAAAACTATAAATATTACTATTAGCCTATTTCACTGTGATGTATATCGGATCGGTGGCCGTGCGCAGTATGTTGTAGAGCGAACGGAAGGTCTTGGTGCTCTCCAGAACCATGCCCACCTTGGTATTGCGGCCCACCAGTATGCAACCTTCTGAGTCAGCTGCGGTGTTGCCTATGTGTATCAATATCCCCTCGAATGCCGGCACGTTTATCAGTCGGGGCACAAATCCCTGGCAGAAGTCGTACTGCTTTTTCTTCGAGTACTTGGGACTCTTCACATCCAGCGTCACACGATAGCGGCCTGTGGGGATGGCGGTGATGCCTCGGCGCTTCTTGGCCTGGTTTACGCTCAGTGGCAGGTCTTGTCGTAGTCCGCGGTCGGTGTCTTCGCACGTATCGCAGAATCGCTTGCCGTCTATGTATAGTCGCCCGATGGTGTAAGTGTCGCGGCGTGCTATTCGTTCCAGTGTCAGTTCCATATCATAGCTCGTTGTTTGGTTCTATCTCATTCTGTCGCTTCTCCATATTCTGTAGATCGTCATCGAGAATCGAAGCATCGACGTCAAAGTGCCTCGCGGTCTTGTCGATTAGCACCTTGGCCAGTAGCTTCCACACTCGTGCATGTTTGTCGCCTGGCAGTCGGCAGCTGGCCTTGTTTTCGGCTATGCTCAGCATCTGCTCGGCACACACCACGCCGGCTGCAATATAACTGACGGGTACGTTGATGTGGACAAACACCCACCGCTCTACACAAAAGGCCAGCAGTATGATGACAAAGCGCTCGGTCAGTGTGGGTATCACCTGCCTGAACTTATAACTCATAAACTTGGCCTCCTGGCGTTTGCGCTTGGGGTACATTATGTGCACGCGCTTGTCCAGTTCGTAGGCGCTCCACGCATCGTAGAGCACAAAGAGAGTTGCGATGATGATCAGCGGGAAGGCGGGCTCGAACTTGCCCACTATCCAGCCGAATATTCCACCGAAGCTGAGTGACAGCCATTCCATTGTTCTTGCGTCCATTTCTCTGCTATCTTTATTCGGGTTTACTTACATACTACTGCGGCCACGGCGGTGCTCTGGTCTACGTTCCACTTGTTAGCATCGGCCAACTGGAACAGTGTGCTCTCGTCGAGTGGGGCAAACTTCAGCGTCACCTCCTTGTCGCCCTCCTCCTTGATGGCCTTGCGCCATAGGCGGTCGAACTTAAAATAATCTTTCAGCATAAAGTCCTTATACTCGGCCGGCCCCATCGGCAGCTCGTCCATGTTGGCGTTGGGGTTCTGGGTCATCGTCTCGTAGATTTTAGCCTTATCCCATCGCTCCTGGAAGTCGCCCGAGGGCTTCATCTTCTCCATCGCGTCGGCGCTGTAGTCGCTGAATGCGGTGGCGATGGGTTTCAACTCCTGGCCGATGTGGAAGACGTGCACCTTCTCGTTGTCGTCCAGCTTGTCAAACTTGGCCTGACTCAGCACCTGCCATGCTGCCAGCACCTCCTTGGTCTTTACTTTCTTGTTCATAGTTCCTTCTTATTTTGGGGTTTTAAATTTACTCGTCTTTCGGCTTCAGCGCCTCCAGCGCGTCGGCATACTCCTGCCAGTCTATTGCGTCCTTGCGTCGCCATCCGGCTGCCAGGCACTCCTGCTTCCACGCCACGCATGCGGCTGTGAACTCCTGCATCTGCTGCTGTGTCTCGAATGTCTCGTATATAGGCGTGCCGTCCTCCTGCTCGCCCACCTTCAGTGTGACGGGGCACACGGCCTGCGCAAAGTTCATCTGATTCTCCTCGCTCAGCCACACGGGGTGGTCGTTCCATGTGAATCCGCCGATGATCTTGGCCTTCACCTGCTCGTTTATGTCGTCCTCGATGGCTCGTTTCACCTGCTCCAGCGATGGCAGGTCGCCCTGCTTACGATAGAAATACACCTCGAACCAGTTATATAGTTCGCTACCCTGGGGGCGCTGTAGCTCGTAGCCCACTATGGTGCGCCCTCTGTCCTGCTTCACCAGAGCGAAGTCGGCGCTCTGTCCACACATCTTGTTTGTCATATCCTCGAAATATTTTTGGTTTCTACCTATCTACAATAATCCGTTTCGGGTTTACCACAGCGAAAAATTCAGCACATCGTGGTCGAAATATCCTATCTTCATCAGTTCGGGCGTCATAAACAGTTGACTGCGCAGATTATAGCTGGCATAATGGCCGAGCACACCGAGATATGAATTGACCGACCGCCACACGTGCTCGCGATCCTTCATGTCGAGCGCTCGTAGTGTGGTGGTCATACGTTGCAGTGCGGCGTGACTGATGTATGTGCGGTATGGCTTTATGAATCCACCCAGAAACTCGGCGCCGTAATTGCACTCCATTATGTGGAGTTTACCCATGTGCAATTCTAAGTGCAACTGATCGGCCAGAAATTCGCGCACCCGTGGCACTATGCTCAGCAGCCAGTCGTAGTCGCTGCTCACCACGTATGAGTCGTCGACGTATCGGCCATAATGCCGACAGCCCAAGTCGCGCTTCATAAATTGGTCGAAATCATTCAGATATACATTCGACAGCAGCTGGCTCGTCAGGTTGCCAATGGGCAATCCGCAGCCGTTGTCGGTATGGAATAGTGATTTGTTTGGGTCGAGTCCTTGCCAGTCGTCATCGCTGCCAACGCGCCGGCAGTTGTTCTTAGGGTCCAGCATTATGATTTCCTCGCTCAGCCAACTCACAAAGTCGATGTCTATCTTGTCGGCCCATGTCTGCGGGTGGCCCTTGCTTATGCGGTGGGCGCCCATCTTGCGCAGCGAGCGCAGAGTGATGTCGAGCAGTATCTGACGGTCGATGTGCATGAAATATCCGCGCTTGTCCATACGCATCACCCAGCATGGGCGCTGATAGTTGTGACTCTCTTGGCGGATATGATGCGCCAGCCGCTGTATGCCGTAATGGGTACCGCGACCTGTGATGCACGAATAAGTGTCCTGTATGAATGTGCGCTCGAATAATTCGTGGGTGTAGTTGTAGTATAGATGGTGAACTACTCGATCGGGGAATTGAGCGGCAAAGACCTCCCGCTTCTTTGGCCTTGATATGATAAACACGGTGGATGGGCGTGGCTTGTAGGTGTGACTCAATAGGTCGTCGGCCAGTCGCTCTATGTTTTCCCTGCGATGTCTCTCGAAGTGCTGCACGTATAGCTTTTCGCCTTTGTGCCGGCGTGCGCATTGGTAGGCAGCCTCCAGGTCGAGTATCAGGTCGGGGCGTGTTATCTTGTAAGCCATATTTTTATATCATTTCCCGTCGTTGCAAGTTCTGGACAGCTCGAACAGAGAAGCCGTTGAACCGATTGTTGTTGTTCTGCGGATTGACTCCTGAACTATTGAAGTTCAAGTTGTAGCCGTTGGTAGTGGACTGAAGCGATGAAGACCAGTAGTTACCGTTCTCGCCACGGTTGTACAAAGTCGTACCGTTGTAGTTACCACACGCGGGCAGGAAAACAACACCAACCGCAATTTCTCGGTCATCGCCTGCTACGGCATCGGGGTGGAATCTTTCTGCGAAGCCGCCCCGTGTCTTTTATTTTTCCCGCGGGCACGGCCCGAAGGACGGATGACCTATGAATTTGCCCGAACAGAGAAGTGGTTGATGAAGACGGGAGGTCTGTTTTGTGTTATAATAACGCTACTAATTTCTGTTTTATCTTACTCAGAAATTCTATGTTTTGAGCGGGTGTACTCGTCTCTATGGGATAGGCGATGACCTCGGCCATTATCTGGAACACGCCACTGCGGGCCAGTGCTCCCGGACGTGGATCGCCGTTGGTCACCTGTTGGGCGCTCTTGGCGTTTTTGCCTTCTTTGAATGGTTGCTGCGCCTTCCACTCGTCGAATGTCTTCTGCATCTCGTCTGTGGTCATCATCGCCATCTCGGGTGATAGAGCTACGCTTATTTGTAGGTCGCCTCCCTCTATTTCTTCGAGCGCGTCGTATTGCGGAATATATTTGCTCACGCTTTCGAGTGGGAATCCCGCCATGACGTATTCGCCGTTTTTCGAGTTGTAGCGGTTTGCGGCAAGTATCTTGGCGTCGCCGCGCTGCGACTGATATTCCTCGGTGCAGACTACGGTTTTAACCAGCCATGCGCTCCACTCGTATATGTGGTAGAATTTGCCATCCTTATACAGAATGATTTTGTTTATGTTTGCGTCGTCGCGAAGTTTCTCGTACTCTAACGCTGGAACTAACTTCATTTTTTTTTCTTCTTTTTAATTTAATGATAAATATAAAAAAAATATATGGAAGCCGCCGCGATAGCGGCAAAACTCCCTTGATGGTGCTTATTTCCTCGGGCAAGGCACGACGCGCTTGTCGCGCGTCTGTATGTGCCTTGCCCGCGAAAATAAGGTTCGGGCAAATTACTGGACAGCTCGAACAGAGAAGCCGTAGAACCGATTGTAGTAGTCCTGCGGATCGACTCCTGAACTATTGAAGCTCAAGCTGTAGCCGTAGGTAGTGGACTGAAGCGATGAAGACCAGTAGAATCCGTTCTCGCCACGGTTGTACAAAGTCGTCCCGTAGTAGCTACCACACGCGGGCAGGAAAATGGAATTTCCATTTATATTGCTGGTGAACCTACGACCCGTTACGCCATCTTGTGTAAGCCATTCTGATGAGCAATTGCTGTTAAGCTCTACGAACTCCGATGTGGTCGGCATTCTCCAGGGTGCGCCCATATTCTTTCGAGCGGCGTCGTATGTGTTGCTTGTTGGGATGTTGCCAGTCAGTGCGGCACCTGGGGTTGATGCGTATGGTCCGTCGTTGCTCGTTCCGAAGTCGTAGCCCGAGCCCTCGGCGTGGCCTTCTACATTACCCCATGAGAAGTATAAACCAAAGTCGGTTGGTTTGTTGGCTCCGATATTTTTCTCGGCCCAGAGGGTGCCGCTGGGCAGGCCCAGGTCTACGGCGCCGGGGGTGGGGGGTGCGGTCACCTTCTGGATGGCGGTCACCTGCCAGTAGGTGCCGTCGTACACCATCGTCACTATGGCGCCGGCGTTCACCATGCCGGGGGCCAGGGCCGACGATCCCAGTCGGATGGCCTTGGCGCCCGTAGAGCTGATGTTCAGCGTGGGATTGGTGGCGGTCATGCCGTTGGTGAATGTTATCGACACTCGGCAGTTCTTCAGCAATAGGAAGTTGCTGATGGTGGCCGTCTTAGCGGCTGTGCTGGCAGCGGTGTCGCAGGTGCCGAAGGCGCAGCCCTGATAAGCGTGGTCTATTATCAGTTTGTGGGCCTCGTACTTGCCGATGGGTGTGCCGTCGGCAGCAAACAGCATCACGGTCTGCGCTCCCGTTGGCTGTAGCGAGCTGAGTGCGGCCTGTACCGCCTTCAGCGCATTGATTGTCTGTATTCCTTCCATAATTAAAACGTTTTAATATGTTAAACAATATATTGTATTAGCTGCTACGTGATACCCATCCGTCGCTGCCCTTCATGGCGTAGATGTCACCTCCGAACAGTGTGGCGCCGTCGCGGGTGAAGTCCATCGACCACGATGAGTTCTTGTTCGACGAGTTCCAGTCGCCACCTATGCGGGTGAAGATGGAGTCAAACTCCAGATATATGGTAGCTGTGCCGCCGTTGGCAGCGATGTTTACACCGGCGCTGTCGCGCTGTACTTTATTCTCGTCGTATAGGTGGGTGGCCGATACGGGGCCGAGTCCGTTCAGGTCGAGCTGGAATGCCGAACGCTGAAGGTTCTTGGTCGAGTTCGATGTATTGGTCAGCGTCATCTTTACGTATAGGCTACCTCCGCATCGCATGCAATACTTGGCCGTGCCATTGTCTGTGGTTTCCCATGCGGTCTTGTATTCGCCATTCAGATTGTACGAGAACAACACCTGGTTGAACATCTCCTCGGTATCATTGCCAGATAT
>Ga0310690_10003350_pt1 | contig 24218 bp, 14 predicted proteins | sample AusTroGonzalo_MG_2_FD_207661 | JGI IMG/M metagenome (GOLD analysis project Ga0310690, IMG submission 207661) | Bovine rumen microbial communities from tropical cattle in Woodstock, Queensland, Australia - Gonzalo_04 (v2) (version 2) | ecosystem: Host-associated > Mammals > Digestive system >... | reverse complement strand
GCTCCCACCTACGACACGCTGAACCATCGCCTGTCGTGGGACATAGACCGCGGATGGCGCAGGAAAGCCATTCAGCAGCTGGCGCCCTATAAGCCGCAGACGATGCTCGACATCGCTACGGGTACAGGCGACTTTGCCATTATGGCGGCGCAGATGCTGAAGCCCCAGCAGCTGATTGGGGCCGACATCAGCGAAGGGATGATGGACATTGGTCGGAAGAAGGTCAAGGCACAAGGACTCGACCAGATTATCTCCTTTGCCAAGGAGGACTGTCTGGCCCTGAGCTATGCCGACGCCTCGTTCGACGCCGTGACAGCGGCCTTCGGCATCCGCAACTTTGCTGACCTGGACAAGGGTCTCAGCGAGATGTGCCGTGTGCTGAAGCCCGGTGGTCACCTGAGCATCGTCGAGCTGACCACGCCTGTCAGCTTCCCCATGAAGCAGCTCTTCCATATCTACTCTCACACGGTGCTGCCTGTTTACGGACGCCTTATCTCCAAGGACACCAGCGCCTACTCTTATCTGACCAAGACCATTGAGGCCTTTCCTCAAGGTGAACGCATGCAGGACATCCTGCGTCGGGCGGGCTTCAAGGACGCCTCTTTCAAGCGTCTCACCTTTGGTATTTGCACCATGTATTTCGCCACTAAATAATCAACTGTTATGGACAAGTACGGACTTATCGGTTACCCCTTAGGGCATTCGTTCTCCATCACCTACCACAATCAGCGGTTTGCCGATGAAGGTATTAATGCCAAGTACTTTAACTACGAGATCCCGAGCATCGACAATCTGTCCGAGGTGCTCGACTCAAACCCCGAGCTGAAGGGACTCAACGTCACCATTCCCTACAAACAGAAGGTGATGGAGTATCTGGACTATATCAGTCCCGAGGCCCGCGCCATTGGTGCCGTCAACGTGATTCGCGTGATTCACGAAGGCAACAACACTATCCTGAAGGGCTATAACTCTGATGTGATTGGCTTCACACAGAGCATCGAGCCCATGTTGGAGGATTATCATAAGAAAGCGCTGATACTCGGTACCGGCGGCGCCTCCAAGGCCATCAACTACGGTCTGAAGTCACTCGGACTGGAAACGGTGTTCGTCAGCCGCTATCGCAGGCCGGGCACCATCTGCTACGAATACATCACGCCAGAGATCATCAAGGAGTATAACGTCATCGTGAACTGCACGCCGCTGGGCATGTACCCCAAGACAGAAGAGTGTCCTTTCCTGCCCTATGAGGCTATGGACGAGAAGAACATCCTGTATGACCTGATATATAATCCCGACGAGACGTTGTTCATGAAGAAAGGAGCAGAACGTGGCGCCAGCGTGAAGAACGGACTGGAGATGCTGTTGCTTCAGGCCTTCGCCTCGTGGGAGTTCTGGAACGGAAAAGAGAAATAATCATCAACAAGCAACATGGAATTACCGTTTACCAATTTCAAGCTCACTGGATTCAGCGGATGTCTGCTGATGATACCTGCCTTACTCTTTGTAGGTGTTGCAGGCGTTATCGGTCAGCAGTTCTACGATGAGATATCGCCTTATATCATCATTATAGCCACGCTGGCGGTTCTCGGTGTTATCGTATCTTACGGCAACAGCGCCAACAAGACCCATGCTGACGACACGAAGAAATATAAGGACTTGCAGGAGGAGCTGAAGCTTATCACGGCGAAATACAATGCTAACATCTCCGACATGGAAGCCAGCTATAAGAAAGAGCTCAAGGGACTGTCAGGCGTTACAAAGATCGTGCAGCAATCCACCATCCGCTCTAACTATAGCAATAAATATACCATCAACCGCAAAGCCTACGAAAAGGAACGTGAGCAGTACCAGAAGGTTTGGAAGGCCACACATGGCGACTTCAAGCTGAAGAATATCTGGCAGATGCTCTTCTTCATCGGCTTCGTACTCATCCTCGGAGCATGCAGCTTCTCCATGGGTACCATCACAGAACCCGTAGATCCGGCAACGGAAATAACGCCCCTGATGGAGTCCCGCACATGGAGCGCAGAGAATATCCCCATGCCTCACATGACCGATGGCTCCCAGTATGTGTCAAATCCCGACAGCATCCTCTCGCAGAACGTTGTCGACAGCATCAACGTCGTGCTGCGTCAGATAGACGACCAGTTCGACATTGAGTCGGCCATGATTATCGTGGGACATATCGAGAACGACGACCCCATCGCCATGGTGCGTGGCGTCTATCAGAAATATGGCGTGGGCAAGAACAATCGCGGTCTGGTCATCGTGGTGGGCTATCTTGACCATAGCTATTTCATAGCACCGGGACGTGCACTCGAGGGCGACCTCACCGACCTGGAGAGCGACCAGCTGGCACGCACATATCTCATTCCCAGCATGAAAGCCGAGCAGCCCGACAGCGGCATGCTCTATCTGGCTCGCGGCACCTATGCCCTGTTTGCCAAGAAGGATATGCCTGTCATGTCATCGCTCACGAACACATATAGCGGACAGGAAGATGAAGAGGATACAGAGAGTATCATCATCCTGCTGATCTTCTCCGTACTGCTGGGAGGATGGGCTTTTTATGCCGGCAGCATGTCGCGCAAGCTGGGCTTCACCTCCACAGCGCAGTCACGCCTGCGCTCTAACCCTTTCATAGACTACACCACGGCAGCCGTGGCAGCCGGCAGCGTCTTTGGCAGCTCACGCTCCTCGTCACATTCGTCAGGCGGCTGGGGCGGTGGCGGTGGTTCTCACTTCGGTGGCGGCTACGGCGGCGGCAGCTGGGGTGGCGGCGGTGCCGGAGGAAGATGGTGAGAATTGAGAATTAAGAATTAAAAAATAAACTCAAAAAAATTACTATTATGAGCAACAATGCAATCAAGACGGGTTTCTCAAAGAACCTTATTATCGGAGCAGTATTGGCAATCATCGTTATCTGGGTCGTCAGCGCCTATAACGGCATGGTGAATGTAGAAGAACAGGCCACCACAGAGTGGGCCAAGGTACAGTCGGCCTATCAGCGTCGCGCTGACCTCATCCCCAACCTGGTGAATGTGGTGAAGGGCTATGCCTCTCACGAGAAAGAGACACTCGAGGGTGTGGTGAATGCACGTGCCAAGGCAACCAGCATCACCGTCGATGCCGACGACCTGACTCCCGAGAAGTTGGAGCAGTTCCAGCAGGCTCAGGGTGAGCTCTCACAGGCTCTCGGTAAGCTGCTGGCTGTACAGGAGAACTATCCCGACCTGAAGGCCAACGAGAACTTCATGGACCTGCAGAAGCAGCTGGAAGGCACGGAGAACCGCATCAACGAGGCTCGCAACAGCTTCAACACGGCTGTTCAGGAGTATAACGTGAAAATCCGTAAGTTCCCCAACACCCTTCTCGCTGGTATCTTTGGTTTCGATAAGATGGCAAAATTCGAGGCTGATGCCGCAGCCCAAAAAGCTCCAGAAGTACAGTTTTAATAATATATGAGTGACAATCGTTATATGATGCGTGGCGTGAGTGCCGCCAAGGAAGACGTCCACGCAGCTATCAAGAACATAGACAAGGGAATCTTCCCTCAGGCATTCTGTAAGATTATCCCCGACATCCTCGGCGGCGACCCCGAGTACTGTAACATCATGCATGCCGACGGCGCCGGCACCAAGTCGAGCCTCGCCTACATGTATTGGAAGGAGACGGGCGACCTCAGCGTATGGAAGGGTATTGCCCAGGATGCCATCGTCATGAATACCGACGACCTGCTGTGCGTGGGTGCTGTGGACAATATCCTCGTCAGCAGCACCATCGGCCGCAATAAGATGCTGGTGCCGGGCGAGGTGATCTCGGCCATTATCAACGGCACCGACGAGCTGCTGGCCGAGTTGCGCGAGATGGGCATCGGCATCTACCCCACTGGTGGTGAGACGGCCGACGTGGGCGACCTCGTGCGCACCATCATCGTTGACAGCACCGTGACGTGCCGCATGAAGCGCAGCGACGTCATCAACAATGCCAATATCCGTCCGGGCGACGTGATTGTGGGTCTCTCCTCAACAGGTCAGGCCACCTACGAGAAGCGCTATAACGGCGGCATGGGTTCTAACGGACTCACCTCGGCCCGTCATGATGTCTTTGCCAAATACCTGGCAGAGAAATATCCTGAGAGCTTCGACCACGCCGTACCCAACGAGCTGGTGTATAGCGGCAAGTACGCCCTCACCGACGAAGTTCCTTATGTTGACGAGTCACGTCAACAAGCAGAACTGCCCGACATGGGCCAGCTGGTCCTGTCGCCCACGCGCACCTACGCCCCCGTCATCAAGAAGCTGCTCGACGAGCTGCGTCCCGATATTCACGGCATGGTGCATTGCACCGGCGGCGCTCAGACCAAGGTGTTGCATTTTGTCAACGACAACTGCCGTGTGGTCAAGGACAACATGTTCCCTGTTCCCCCACTCTTCCGTGCCATCCACGAGTGCTCAGGCACCGACTGGAAGGAGATGTACCAGGTGTTCAACATGGGTCACCGCATGGAGATCTATGTACGTCCCGAGGTGGCCGAGCAGGTTATCGCCATCAGCAAGTCGTTCGACATCGACGCCCAGGTGGTGGGACATATCGAGGAGGGTCAGAAGAGCCTGACCATCCAAAGCGAGTTTGGCACATTCAACTATTAATTAAATAGGAAGGAGCGGGAAATGACAGACAAAGTACAGATTATAGCAGGTCCCTGCGTCATCGAGTCGGCAGAGCTGCTGGACACGGTTGCCGCCAAGCTGGTTGACATCAACCGTCGCCTGGGAACTGATATCATATTCAAGGCCTCGTTCGACAAGGCCAATCGCACTTCTATCCACTCGTTCAGAGGCCCCGGCTTGGAAAAGGGTCTTCAGATGCTGAGTGATGTGAAGCGTAAATACGGCCTCCGACTGTTGACCGACATCCACGAAGCCTGGCAAGCCGAGCCTACCGGACAGGTGGTCGATGTCATTCAGATTCCCGCCTTCCTCTGCAGGCAGACCGACCTGCTGGTGGCAGCAGCTAAGACCGGCAAGACTGTCAACATCAAAAAGGCCCAGTTCCTTGCCGGTCGCGATATGCGCTATCCCGTCGAGAAAGCCCGCGAGGCAGGAGCCCAGGATGTATGGCTCACCGAGCGTGGCAATATGATGGGCTACGGCAATCTGGTGGTTGACTTCCGCAATATCAGCGACATGCTCGACATCGTGCCGACGGTGGTCATGGACTGCACCCACTCCGTACAGCGTCCTGATGCCCAGGGCGGCAAGACCGGCGGCGACCGTCGCTTTGTGCCCTCCATGGCATTGGCAGCAAAGGCCTTCGGTGCCACGGGTTATTTCTTCGAGGTGCACCCCACCCCCGACCAAGGTCTGAGCGACGCCGCCAATATGCTGGAACTGGACAAATTAGAAAACCTTGTTAAGCAACTCATCGCATGACTACAAGAGAATACGGCATACAAGCCATCAAGGACGAGGCAGAGGCTCTGCTGGACTTGATTCCGAAAATGGACGAGAACTTTGACACCGCCGTCAACCTGATTCTTCAATGTAAGGGAAAGGTGGTTGTCACCGGCGTCGGCAAAAGCGGACATATCGGTGCCAAGATTGCCGCCACGTTCTCGTCAACAGGCACCCCATCGTTCTTCATCAACCCCCTCGACGTCTATCATGGTGACCTGGGTGTGATGACCCACGACGATGTGGTGATAGCCATCTCTAACTCCGGTCAGACCGACGAGCTGCTGCGCTTCATCCCGATGGTGCTCCACATGGAGATACCCATCATCGGCATGAGCGGTAATCCCCAGTCGCTGCTGGCCAAATACTCCACCTGCCATCTCAACGTGGGTGTCAGGAAAGAGGCCTGTCCGCTGAACCTCGCTCCCACCAGCAGCACCACGGCAGCCTTGGCCATGGGCGACGCCCTGGCCATAGCGCTGATGCAGGAGCGCGACTTCCGTCCACAGGACTTTGCCCATTTCCATCCTGGTGGTGAGCTGGGCAAGCGCCTGCTTACAACGGCCCAGGATGTGATGCGTTCCGACGACCTGCCCGTCTTCCCGCCCGATACCCGTCTTGGCACTGCCATCATGCTGGTCAGCGAGGGTAAGCTGGGTCTTGGTGTGGCCGAGGTTGACGGCAAGATCAACGGTCTTATCACCGACGGCGATATCCGTCGTGCCATCGAGCGCTGGCAGGCTGAGTTCTTCAACCATACTGTCAGCGACATCATGACACGAACGCCGAAGACCGTCAAGCCTGAAACAAAGATTACAGAGATACAAACCATCATGCAGAAATACAAGATCCACTCCGTGCTGGTGGTCAGCAATGACAACAGGCTCCTGGGTGTTGTAGACCACTACTCTTGCATGATTTGAGAAACGTGAACCGAATAATGAGAGAAATGAGGAATATGAAGATGAAGACGTTTAAGACGATACTGCTGGCATTGATGTTGCTGCTGCCCCTGACGGCATCGGCCGAACACCTATTCAAGATTCTTGATGCCCGGCGAGGACTCACATCAAGTCAGGTCAACTGCATCTTGAAGGACTCCCGAGGCTTCATGTGGTTCGGCACACCGGCAGGACTATACCGTTACGACGGCTATATCTTCAAGCATTTCCAGAGTGACTCACAAGACGGCTCGTCACTCCCCGACAGCTACATAGAAAGTATTCAGGAGGTGAATGGCGACCTTTGGGTGAAGACCAATTCGGGTTACTGCATCTACCATCCGCAAACCGAGACCTTTGAGCGCGACATGCGACTGGTATTCTCAAAGATAGGTATGAAGGATGTGCCCGACATCATCTATATTGACAAGCACAAGAACCTGTGGGGATTCATTCCCGGCCGAGGCGCCATCTGCTATAACACTCAACAGCAGCTGCACTTCGAGTTTGGCTACAACAGCGATGCCAACGCCATACCGCAGGGTAATATCTGTTCCATTGGCGAATGTAAGGACGGCACGCTGCTGGTCTATGAAGACGGTCGCATCATCTGTTGCGATGTCATCCCACAGCAGCATATCGTCTGGAGAAACCAGGACATCGCCCAGCAGAAGCTCAGACACACCAAGACGCTCCGTATCTTTGCCGACCAGATGGACAACCTCTGGCTCTATGGTCAGGGCACGCTGTTCCTCTACAACAAGAAGGCACATCTTTGGGATACGCGTATCGGCGACATTCTGGGACTGCAGGGCATCTCCGTTGACCATGCCGTCAACTCGATGGGTGCCGATCGCAGCGGCAATATATGGCTGGGAACCAGTCGTCACGGTCTGGTCAGGATGAATGTCAACACCCACGAGATGTCGTTCGTTGAGCTGAAGAGCATGACGCCCTACACGCAGTCCAGAAACAATATCGGCGTTGAGAGCATCTATGTGGACGACACCGACCTGCTGTGGGTGGGAACGGCCAAGTCCGGCATTGCCTATTCCGGTCAGAACATCTACAAGTTCGAGTCTGACATCCTCGGAGATATTACCGCCCTGGCACAGGACAGCACAGGAAATATCTGGTATGGCACCAGCGACAAAGGCATCATCGGCTTCAACGGCCATCTGGCCAGCCTGAAGGTCTCGGCCATCGCCTGCACCAAGGACGGCAGCGTCTGGGTCGGTTCCACGCAAAACGGTCTGACCCGCATCAAGGACGGACAGTCAAGGGTCTATTCCGCCGCCATGGACAGCACCCGCCGCATGATGATTAACGACCATATCAACGCGCTGACCTCCGACAAGATGGGCAACCTCTGGGTGGCCACCGAGGGCGGTCTGCAGGTCTATAACCCCCGCACCGACCAGTTCTCGAACTATACCAAGGAGAACGGCAAGATCCGTGTCAACAACATCACGTCGCTCTATTACACCAAGAACAACAAGATGCTCATCGGCACCTCCGAGGGTATGATCATCCTCAACATCTCGACCTCCGAGATGAAATACCTCACGGGTAACTCCACCAACCTCCGTAAGTTCTCCAACAACTACGTCACGCAGGTCTATGAAGACTCGCGCGGTCTGATATGGGTAGGTACCCGCGAGGGTGTCAACGTCTATAACCCGGAGAACGACATGCTCGACTACCTGAACGAGAAGAACGGACTCTGCAACAACAATATCTGCGGCATTGCCGAAGACAAGCGCACCAATATCTGGCTGTCAACGAGCAATGGCGTCAGCCGCATCGTCACACAGCGAAACCACGAGGACGGCTCGTATAACTACGGCATCCACAACTACTCTCACAACGACGGACTGCAGAGCGATGAGTTCAACCCAGGCGCTATCCTGGTGAAACAGGACGGCGAGGTGCTGATGGGCGGACTCAACGGCACCAACTGGGCACGCAAGAGGTCGGCCGACGAGACCGAGGGTCTGCCGCGAGTCATGCTCACCCAGCTGTTCATCGGCGAGGAGGAGATCCTGGTGGGTCACTCCTACAATGGAAACGTTCCCCTGACCCAGGCCCTCAACGAGAGTAACCACATCGGTCTGAACAGCGACCAGAACACCTTCACCATCAAGTTTGCAGCAGGCAACTACAACCAGAGCGAGGGTCTGCAGTTCATGTATCAGATGGAAGGTCTCGACAAGGAATGGCGCGATGGCGACGCCATGAAGCATAGCGTCACCTTCACCGACCTGCCCTCAGGCTCCTACAAGCTGCATGTCAAGGCCCTCAGCGCCGAGGGTGCCGTCAGCAACCAGGAGCGAATCATCGAGATTGTGGTGGCCAAGCCCTGGTTCCTGCAATGGTATATGCTGGTCATCTATGCCATCATCATCATCATCTGCATCTATCTCTGGAAACGAGGCATGGACCAGGTGCGTGGTCTCTGGAGAAGGAAGAACGCCATCATTGGCGAGCTGGCACGTCAGAAGGAGGAGATCAAGGCCGCCAGCGACGAGCTGCGCCAGCCCATGTCACGAATGACGTCCATCATCATGAACCTGTCGGAGAAGGAAACCACCCTCGAGGAGCGTGAACAGCTCAACGCCCTGCACTCGCAGATGCTGCAGGTCATCACCCGCGTCAGCGATATGCAGATGGCACTTGAGAACCCGGAAGACAAGGCCCGCAAGAACGTTCATAAGTTCTACGAGCTGAACAGCAAGGGCGAGATGAACATGCCCGAGGTGCTCACCGACGAGCTCACCTCCGAGATCCGCCCCTATCAGGGACAGCTGCCCACACAGAAGTTCCGCGTGGTGTTCATCGACAGCAATCAGGAGTTCACACAGTTCATCTACTCCCGCCTCAGATACGTCTATGAGTTCCATCCCTACGACAATATCCGCAAGGCAGCCACCGACATCGAGACCATGATGCCCGACCTGGTCATCTGTAAGCAGGACATGCCCGACTTCACCGGCAGCGAGCTGTGCAATAACATCAAGATGCACCCCACCCTCAACAAGATCAAGTTCGTGCTCATGACCGACACCAAGCTGTCGGCCAAGGAGATGATGAACCAGAATATCACCATGGCGGCCGACGACTATCTGGCCAAGCCGTTCAACCTGCAGGAGGCGTCGATGCGCTTCAACAAGCTGCTCGGCATCGGACCCATGGATATGGACACCAACCTCATCGAGGGTGCCGAGACACGACGCCTCGAAGAACATAACTCCAGCATGACCACAGCCACCGAGAGCATGGACCTCGCCACCATCGACCCCACCACGGCGGCCATCGAGGAAGACGAGATGCTCCAGGCCGTCTCGCTGCAGAACATCAAATCCCAGACAAACCTCAATTCTCAGAACTCCAACCTCAATCCTCAATTCGAGATGCAAGAGCAGTTCAGCATGTCCGACACCATCGACCAACAGCTGCTTACCAGCATCGAGCAGTATGTTCAGCAGAACATGAACCGAGGCACCATCAACCTCGAGGATATGGCGTCGGCCATGGGTATGAGCATGAAGCCCTTCTTCCAGAAGGTACGCGAGATTACGGGTAAGACACCGGCCGAGGTGGTGCGCGACCTGCGCCTCAAGCATGCCTGCATCCTGCTGCAGCGCACCAATATCAACATGAGCGAGCTGGCCACCCACGTAGGCTTTGCCACCGGCGAGCACTTCATCAACATGTTCAAGGAACGCTTCGGCATCTCGCCATCCGAATACAGACTGAAATATCGCAAATGAACGCTTCCCTCCATACCAAGGTCTGGTGCGCCCTCGTCGCCCTCGCCCTCCATGTAACCCCGATCACAGCCCAGACCGTCAGGTCCGACTCCCTCATCAAATGCCAGCTGGAGGACTATGGCATCCGCTTCACCGACAACAACAGCTGCGCCCTGCTCATGTCCGGACAGGAGAAGTTCGACGATATGTTCCAGGCCATCCGTCAGGCCCGCCATAGCGTTCATCTGGAGTATTTCAACTTCCGCAACGACTCCATCGCCATGCTCCTCTTCGATATCCTCCGCGAGAAACGCCGCGAGGGTGTCGAGATAAGAGCCATGTTCGACGGCTTCGGCAACGACTCCAACAACCAGCCGCTGAAGAAACATCACCTTGAGAAGCTCCGGGCCGACAGCATCGACATCGTAGAGTTCGACCCCATCCGCTTCCCGTGGGTCAACCATATCTGGCCGCGCGACCATCGTAAGATTGTCGTCATCGACGGTCAGGTAGCCTATACCGGCGGCATGAACGTGGCCGACTATTATATCAAGGGTACCGAACAGGTAGGCGCCTGGCGCGACATGCATTGCCGCCTCGAAGGCGATGTTGTCGATGACCTCCAGCTTATCTTCGCCCGCATCTGGAAAAAGGCCACCGGCGAGGACCTCCTCTCCCAGCCCCAGTATTTCCGTTCGGCAGCCCTGGCTACGCTCGCCGACTCCACCGGCGACACCCCCTATATGCAAGGCCTGAAGCCCGACACCACTGCCACGGCAGGCCATAAGCTCGTGGGCATCGTCAACCGCGAGCCCCGCACCACCAACGACGTGATGCGTTATTTCTACATCAACGCCATCGACGATGCGCAGGACTCCATCCATATCATCAACCCCTACTTCACCCTGATTCCCTCGGTCAACAAAGCCATCAAGCGCGCCATCAAGCGAGGCATCAAGGTCGATATCATGCTCTCTGCCAAGAGCGACATCCCCTTGACCCCCGACTGTGCCTTCTACAACGCCCACAAGCTCATGAAGCGCGGTGCCAATGTATGGCTCTATCAGCCCGGTTTCCACCACTCTAAGATTATGATGGTCGATGGTCGTTTCTGCACCGTGGGCAGCACCAATCTCGATGCCCGCAGCCTTCGTTTCGATTACGAGGAGAATGCCGTCATCATTGACAGCTGCACCACCCGCGAGCTCGATGATATGTTCGAGCGTGACAAGCACGAGAGTGTCTATCTCACCCCCGAGACGTGGAAGCAGTTCCGCACGCCCTGGCAGCGTTTCCGTGGCTGGTTCGCCCATCTGCTCCGCCCCTTCCTGTAATGACGATATGATAAATTGACAGTATTGCCTGTGCCGCATTGGCACAGGATACTGTCGGATCAATAACAATAAACCAAGATACTAACCTATCAGTATTTCTAGGCTGAAGAAATACTGGTGCAAAGGTAGTAAATAAGAGACAAGACTATTTCCTACTACGTCTCATAGGGATTTTGTGTTTTACCATGAGACGAAACAATATTGAAAAAGGGACAAACGAAAAAAAAGGCCTGTCTGCGGGTTGCAGGCAGGCTTTTGTGGGTATCTGCGGCTGTTATTGATGCTGCTTGATATACTCGGTGGGCGACATGCCGAAATGTTTCTTAAACACGGTGGAGAAGGTGCTGATGTATGAGAAACCTACGGAATAGGCCACCTGCGAGATGTTCTGTTTCTGCTCGGTGAGCAAGCGTGCTGCCTGCTCCATGCGCACATTCTGTATGAAGTCGCTGATGGGCAGTCCGGTGAGCTCCTTCATCTTACGATGCAGATGCGAGCGGCTGATGCCCACCTCCTGACAGATGAGCTGCGAGTCGAGCTGGTCGTCGCTGAAATGGTCGTTGATGCACTTCATGATACGCTCCAGCAGCAGTTCGTCGCTGCCTTTTATCTCGACGTTATCAATATAGTCGGCGGGACGCTTGACCTTGGAGAGCTTACCTTCGAGGAGTCGGTTGCGGTCGATGATATTATCGATGGTGAGGCGCAGCTCAGACAGGTTGAAGGGCTTGGTGAGGTAGGCGTCGGCACCTTTCTCCAGACCTTCGAGGCGGTTGCCCACATCGGTCTTGGAGGTCAGCATGATGACGGGGATATGGCTGACGTTGGGGTTGGTCTTGATGAGACGGAGCATGGTGAAGCCGTCCATCTCGGGCATCATCACGTCGCTGACCACCAGCGAGTAGGCATTGACGGCATTGGCCTCGTCCTGCTTGGTCAGCAGTTCCTTGAGACCCTCGCGGCCGTTGCTGCAGATGGTGATATGGTAGTAGGCCGACAGCTCCTGACCGATATAGCGTGCCAGCTCCTCGTCGTCATCGACAATGAGCACGCGGTGGTTGGACTTAGGCTTCGAGGTGTTGGCGAGGCTGACGGTGCCGGGCTTCTCAGCCATGTTATCGAACTCGTCGGCAGCCAGATGGGCCTTGCCCTGAGGCAGACGCACGGTGAACACGCTACCCTGGGGACCGTCGGTGCGGTTGTGGGCGGAGATGGCACCGTGGTGCATATCCACAATCATCTTACAGAGGTTCAGGCCGATGCCGGTACCCTCTACATGCGATGACTTGGCGCTCTTGCCCTGATAGAAACGGTCGAAGAGGTGCTTCAGCGTATCCTCGCGCATGCCGGTGCCATTGTCGGTAACGGTGAGCTCCACATAGTCGCGCAGCGGTCCGCGGGCCTGTTCGTCATGCCCTGTGGTGAGCGCCACGTCGATGTTCCCCTGGTCGAAGCTGTACTTAAACGCGTTGGAGAGCAGGTTAGACACCACCTTATCGAACTGCACGCGGTCAATCCACGCCTTCACGGGCTCGTCGGGAGCGCTGAAGGTGAAGCTGATGTTACGCTGCTGGGCGTTGAACTCGAAGAAGGTGCAGATATCCTTCACGAACTTCGACATATCGGTCTCGCGGCATTGCAGGCGCATCTGCTGCTTGTCAATCTTCCTGATGTCGAGAATCTGGTTCACCAGGTTCATGATGCGGTGGGCGTTGCTGTCGATGACCTGCAGCGAGGGCTGCAGCACGGAGACCTTGAAGGCCTGAAGCTCTTCCGAGGTCTTCAGTTTCTCTATCTCACTATTCTTCAGTTTCTCAAGAGGCGACATGATAAGCGTCAGCGGCGAGCGTATATCGTGGGTGGCGTTGATGAGGAACTTCATCTTGTCCTCGTCGAGCTGCTGGCGCAGATGGCGACGCCACACCCACCCTACCAGACCTACGAGGCCCAGCAGTATGGAGATATAGATAATGTACGCGAGCGAAGAGCGATACCAGGGAGCGGCGATGGTGATGAAGAAGGTGCGCGATGGCGAGGCTGTTCCCGAGACGATGGCCCTGACCTCCAGATGGTAGTCGCCGCTGGGCAGGTGGTTGAAGCTGATGGTGTTCTGTCCCTCGCTGTTGCGCATCCACTCGCCGTTGCTGTCCATGCGGTATTCGAACACGGTGTTGGCCGCATCGAGGAAGTTCATCAGCGAGAACTGCAGCGAGATGACGTTGTCGATATAAGGCAGCGTGAAGTGGTCGTTCTCGGCGTATGTGCTCATCTGCTGTCCGCCCCACGACATGTTGGTGAGTCGTATCTCGCCCAGCTCGGTGGCCACATCCTGCACCTGATGGGGCTGGAAGGCCGTGATGCCGTCGCTGGTGGGGAAATAGATGATGTCGTCCTCCGCATCGTAGAGTCCGGCCTGTGCCACATACTCCTTCACCGCCAGTCCCGAGCCGCTGATATAGCTAATCCATCTCTGGTCGGACTCACGGTAGCGCCAGATGCCCATCGACGTAGAGCACCAGATATCGCCGTCGCGGTCTTGCACGATATAGGCGATGTTGATGCCTTTGAGCGATTCCGAGTGAGGCAGCACCTCAAGGGTGCCGGTGCTGCGGTGCCAGACGTAGATGCCCTCGATGGTGCCGATGAGCATGTCGCCCTGCTTTGTCTCGCACAGACACTCACAGCGGTTGCCTTCGAGCAGCGACTCCCATCCGAAGGGCTTGAAACTGCCTGTGGCACCGTCGTAACAGCTCACGCCGTTGGAGGTGGCCAGCCACACGCGGCCGTTGCGGTCGGTGGTCATCGCCATCACCCAGTTGTTCAGCATGCGGCCTGTGGTGGTATTTACATTATCGGTCTGGGCAAAGAGGTGGGTCTGTCCCGTCTCCTGGTCGTAGCACAGCATGCCCTTGCCAAAGGCCGAGAAATAAAGATGTCCTTGTCCGTCGTCGGTCATCACGTTGAACTTCTCCGACATGTATTCCACAATCTGGTGGGCACGGCCAGTCAGCGGATCATACTCATAAACGCGGCTGCCGGTGCCCAGGTAGTAGTTGCCCTGACGGTCGCGGTCTATAAACTCCACATCCTTCGGCGAGGGAGGGTTAGCCACCAGCTGTCCCTCGGCATTGAAGCCGAAGACGCCCTCATTCTGTACGGTACACCAGACAATGCCGCCATCGCCCTTGCATACTGACGAGACATAGCTGCCGATATCCTTTTTCTGGATGGAGAAGCTCCAGGTGGTGAACGGTGCCTTGCGGCAGGGCAGCAGCAGGAGTCCCTTATGCTGACAGGCCAACCAGATATTGCCCTGACGGTCCTCCATGATATTACGGATATTACTAGTGGACATGTTGATGCCCGGCACGTTGACCACATAGCGCTGCACCTTTCGCGAGCCGCGGGGTATCCACAGCAGGCCGTTGCCTCGGGTGCCTATATAGACATTGCCCTGATGGTCGCGCGTGGCCGACCAGAACTGCATCTGCGATGATGGCAGCTCCGACAGGTCGAAATAGTCGTACAGGAAGTTACCGTTGTCATAGACTATCAGGGCGTCGCGCGTCAGCATCAGTATCTTGCCTTCTATATCGACAAAGGCCGTAGGCGACTCGCTCAGCATGGTGAACATCTCCGGACGCTTGTCGGGCTTCTTCAGGCTGAAGCCGTAGAAGGCGGCGTGCCACAGGCCGCCGTCGGAATCGAGCAGCAGGCGACCGAAATAATTATCATCGTCATTGACCTTATAGCTGTCCTCGGGCGTCAGCGTGCGCGCCTCCACGTTGATGCTGAACAGGCCGTAGCCTGCCGTTCCCACCATCACCTTGCCGTCGGGCAGCTGACAGATATCGCTCACACGAGGACGGCGACCCTCGGGGAAGGCGTACGCCAGGAAGCGGTCGGTCATATAGTCATAACGCTGCAGACCCGTATTGGTGCCCACCCACAGGTTGCCCTCGCTGTCGCAGAACACCTTGCTGACGATGTTGAACATCAGCGAGGTGGAGTCCTGCGGACTGTTTTTATAAACGGTGAAGCTGTAGCCGTCGAAACGGTTCAAGCCATACTCGGTACCAATCCAGATATAGCCCGTCTTGTCCTGGCAGATACTGGTGATGATGGTACTCGACAGCTTGTCGCTGGTGAAATACAGACCACTCTGAGCCATCAGGGCGGTTGTCGTTATACAGAGCAGGAATGCGAAAGCAATGATTTTCTTCATAAAACGTCAATTAATGTGCTATGGCATTGAGCATCAGCTGAATCTCCACATCGCTGATATGGTGCTGCAGCAACAGGTCGTGCTCGGTCACCATCAACTCCGTCTCCATGCTGAAATGCTCATCGTCCTGAGCCATCATGAACTGCTGGAAGGCAATGACGGCATTGGCAATATCGCCCGAGAACCACAGGCAGTAGCCGTAGTCGAGCAGATCGACAGGCACGGGATGCTCAACAGCCAGCAGCTGTGAATAGAGCTTCTGCGCCTGTTCCAGCTTGTCCTGCAGGGTGAGCACCCACGCCAGCGCGCGGTTCACCTGTGCATCGTCAGCATACAGATAGTTCAGCTTATACAAATATTTCTCTGCCTCTTCGTAGCGGTCCAGGTTACTCAGGCAGATAGCCAGGTTCAACGTATAGTTACGACTGTCGGGCTGCATCTCCAACAGCTGCTGATAGACGTCGGCAGCCGTCTGGTAATGACCAGCGCCGAACGACACGCGGGCAAAGGCCGCCATGGCCTTTTGGTCGTCAGGCATCATCTCCATCGCCTTGCGATACATCTCCATGCAGGAAGAGATAGAGCTGTAGGGCAGATGCTGATACAGGCTGCCTGCCACCATATAATACTGATAGTCCCTGCAGCGCTCGGGCACAAGGGGTATCACCTTCTCCACATCCTCGTAGTGACGGCGTTTCATCAGGAACGAGGCTATCTGCATCTGGCGGTCCTCCATCGGCGTGCCCTCAAAGAGGCTGCTGGCAAAGAAGAGGTAGCGTTCGCGCTGGTCGAAAGGCACGGGAAACTCCCTGCGCATGGAGAACAGCCGGTAGAAACGGTACATATCCTGCAGGTACAGGCGGCGCACCAACGCCGGTGAGTGGCGGTCCTCGGTATCGTCCTCTTTCAGGAACATAAACGATGCCTCACCATCTTCTATCAACTTCACGACATGCTCCGGCAGCTTGCTCTGCACCTGTTCAAACGTCAGCGCAAACGAGTATTTGTCGCTGTCGCACAGGTTGCTCATCTTGATTACCATATTCAGCATGCGGCGACTCTTGAACTTATGCCATATCGGACTAATCAGCGGATGGTGCGTCATGAAGGGGGCAAACCAATTGGAGACATCGTTGAAGAAGGGATAGCGCTTCATCTGCGAGAAGCCGCTGAAGTAGATGTCGGTGCCCTGCTTCTGCATGTCGTACATGCGTTTCATGCCTTCCTCCACCTGCTCCATGCTACGCTCGGCCTCCTCCGGATGCAGGATATCCTCCAGCGTGTCTTCGTCCGATTCCACCAGTCCGTGCTGCTTCATCTGAAGACGTCCGGCGCTGATAAGGCCTGGCATAATCTCCTCGTCAATCTTCTTACGGTCGCTTTCAGTATCGATGCAATAGAACAGCTGCATCTGCAACTCTGTCAGCTCGTTACAGCATGTCTTATCCTGACAAATCTGATGCACTATCTGCACCATCTCGGGATAGAGCCCGCACTTGCTGTCGTCCATCACCAGCGCCCACCCTACCAGTGCACGCTGTCGCAGTCTGACGTCCGAGGCCATGCGATAGACGTCGGTCAGCACCTTGAACTTATTGAAGTCGAAGGCGTTCATGGCCGACAGCATGATGGCACTCACAATCATCAGCTGGTCGTTGGTGTCGATGGTGGGCGACAGGAGGATATCTGAGAAAGCCTCATAGAGCAACTCGTTCCACAGGCGGGAGGTCAGGATATAGTCAAAGAGGTCGTGAACCAGCTGCTGATGCTGCCTGTTCAGTTCGTCCTGCTTGGCCTGGCGGGTATGCTCCGGCTCAAGTCCCAGCAGGGCCATATCGGCCACATAGGCCTCCAGCTGGCTCTTCACCGACGACAGCGACCAGTCGTGCCTGATCTGTCGCGGACGCTGATAGACGCCCATCATATAGGCGCTGGAGCGCAGCTGTTCGTGAATAAGGATATTAGTAGTCAGCACGTAGAGCCGATGCAGCAGCTGCTGGTACAACTGCGGGCGCTGCGGGTCGTTCATGCCGCGCTGCCAGTAGTCTGACATCAGCTGATAGTCGTTCCTGATAGCCACCAGCTTCTCCATCTCGCTCTGCCTTGGGTTCGACAGCAGGAAGTTCTCCAGCGCATCGATGCTGCTGCCCAGGCGACGCTGGCAGACATCGTTGATAATCTGGTTCAGTAACTCGTTTCTCTGCATAGGCTATCATTATTGCATGTTCAGCCATTTCACCGCCCTGTCCACATCCTGCTGGAGGGGCTGGTGTGCGGGTGTGAATTGAATATCCGAAGGCAGCGAGTCCACAACGGCAGGCGCCACCCTGCAGTGGTTGGCAATGATGTCGCGATAGCGCTTCAGTCCCAACTCGTTCAGCGAGTCACAGGCCTCGTTATAGGCCTTGAGGAACGCCTCGCGCTGGCTCTCACGCAGCTTAGCGTCAGCTATCGTGGTGTCGTTCATCACCACCACACCCATCGACACGTCATTCCAGCGGGTATCGTAGAGCACCTGCGACTCCAGGTTGCGTGCCACCGTAGCCTGAGGCTCGGGCAACAGCAGGAGGTCCATCACCTGTGTCTCCAGCATGCTGAGGCGCACGAAGATGCTGTTCACCTGGATGCGGAATACATGTTCGTTGATGACGCCAGAGGTATCCACCAGCTCGTCGGCGAGCATCGCCGTAGCCGAGTAGCGGGTCATAGCCAGCATCTTATCCTCCATCTGCGAGAGACGCTTCACACGCGAGGAGCGTGAGGAGAGCAGCTGCCAGTGCAGGTCGGTAGCCGTCAGATAGTCAAGCTTTACGCCCTGCTCCTTCAGTCGTTCGGCACGCACCAGGTCGGTAGCCATCGCCCCTACCCAACCGCCCTTGAAGGCGGTGTCGCAGTCCATCTGCGCATCGTAGGCATAGAGGCTCACGCTGGCTCCATGTCGCTCGAACATACCATGATCGGCCGCCACATAGACGGGCAGACAGTCGAGCGTCGGCATCACCGCCACCTTGATCAGCGCCGTGTCGGCAGCCCATCGTGTATAGAAATCATCTTTATTCGCTTCACTGTCGCCATCGCCGCCACAGCCACTCAGCAAGCAGGCCAGCAGCGTCATCGACAGTATATAGTGGGTTTTCTTCATTTTTATGTTGTCTGTTAAAATAACCGCATTGAGATTGCAAAATTACGAAAAAGTTTTGTAACAACGAAAATTATTCGTAATTTTGTGCCATAAAACACATCACGATGGCAAAAGACAAAATAGCTTACGTCTGCGAGAACTGCGGACAGGAGTCGCCAAAATGGATTGGCAAATGTCCCGCCTGCGGACAGTGGAACACCTTCAAGGAGATCAAGATTGCTGGTGACAACGCACGACAGACGGCCACGTCGGCTGCTGCCAAGACGGGCATGACGCTGCGTAACAACCGCACCATGCGGTTGCGCGACATCAACAGCAAGGATGAGGTGCGCATCGACATGAACGATACGGAGCTGAACCGCGTGCTGGGTGGCGGCCTGGTGCCTGGCAGCATCATCCTGCTGGGCGGCGAACCCGGTATCGGCAAGTCCACGCTGACGCTGCAGACGATGCTTAACATGCCCGACATGCGCATCCTCTATATCAGCGGTGAGGAGAGTGCCCACCAGCTGAAGATGCGTGCCGAGCGTCTGCTCACCGGTGCAGGGAAGCCCGGATTATCCAGCGCCGACTTCGACAACCTGCTCATCCTCTGCGAGAACTCGCTGGAGCAGATCTACGAGCAGATACGTGAGGAGAAGCCCGAGCTGGTGGTCATCGACTCTATCCAGACCATCTCCACCGAGGATGTGGAGTCGTCGGCAGGCTCCATCGCCCAGGTGCGCGAGTGTGCCTCGTCCCTACTCCGCTTTGCCAAGACCAGTGGTGTGCCCGTCATCCTCATTGGTCATATCACCAAGGAAGGCACGCTGGCGGGCCCGAAGATCCTGGAGCATATCGTCGATACGGTGATACAGTTCGAGGGCGACCAGCACCATCTGTACCGCATCCTGCGAAGCATCAAGAACCGTTTCGGAAGTACCAGCGAGTTAGGTATCTACGAGATGCAGAACACGGGACTCAGACAGGTCTCCAACCCCTCTGAGCTGCTGCTCACACAAGACCATGAGGGACTCTCGGGAGTGGCCATCTCCAGTGCCATCGAAGGGGTGCGTCCCTTCCTGGTGGAGACGCAGGCACTGGTATCGACAGCCGCCTACGGCACCCCACAGCGCTCGGCTACGGGCTTCGACCAGCGCCGCCTGAACATGCTGTTGGCGGTGTTGGAAAAACGTGTAGGATTCAAGCTGATGCAGAAAGACGTGTTCGTCAATATCGCCGGCGGTCTGCGCGTCACCGACCTGGCCATCGACCTCAGCGTCATCGCTGCGGTGCTGTCGTCAAATGTCGATACGCCCATAGAGAGTGGCTGGTGCATGGCTGGCGAGGTGGGCCTCAGCGGCGAGGTGCGTCCTGTGAACCGCATCGAACAGCGTATCGCGGAAGCCGAGAAACTGGGCTTCCAGCATATCATCATTCCGAAATATAACCTGCAAGGGCTGAACACCAAGAAGTTCAGCATCGAGATTCACCCTGTGCGCAAGGTAGAGGAAGCTCTCCGGGCCCTGTTCGGATAACCCTTAACCCTTAACCCTTAACCATGAACCATTCACCCTTCACCCTTAACCCTCATATTCCGTTGGGTCAACGATGCCCGCTTCGGCCAATGCCTCCTGACGTTCCACGCAGGTGCCGCACTTGCCGCAATGCTTCTCGCCACCCTTATAGCACGACCACGTCTCGGCATAATTGATGCCCAGCTCGCGACCGCGGGCAGCAATCTGTCCCTTGGTGATATTGGTATAGGGCGACACCAGTCTGACGCCGTTATACGTGCCGGCATGCGCCGCAGCGTCGAAAGCCTCCACAAACTCCGGACGGCAATCAGGATAGATGGTATGGTCGCCGCCGTGATTAGCCATCATCACATACTGCAGCTCCCTACTCTCTGCCATTCCCACCGCCACACTCAGCATGATGCCATTACGGAAGGGCACCACCGTCGATTTCATGTTCTCGTCGGCATAATGGCCCTCGGGTATAGCCTCGGCACCCTGCAGCAGCGAGCTCTGGAAATACTGCGCCATAAACTGCAAGGGGATGACGATATGCTCTATGCCCAGCTGTTGGCAATGCAGACGGGCAAATGGTATCTCACGTGCATTGTGGTTTGAGCCGTAATCAAACGAGATGGCCAGCGCAATGCGGTCCTGATAGTCATAGAGCAGCGTCACGCTGTCCATACCGCCACTCAGAATAAGTATTGTGTCTTTTTTTGCTTCCATGGGTGCAAAGGTACGATTAAGTGAGCAAAAAACCAAATGTATGACAAAAAATCATAATCCCTCATTCGTAATTCGTATTTATTTTGTATTTTTGCACCCATGAACAAGAGAATACTTTCACTCCTCATGCTGCTGATGCCGCTGTCGATGATGGCGTGGCACAGCATCAAGATGCCCAATATCAAGAGTCTGCAGGTCATCGCCAACGATGACTTCGAGGCGCTGCCCGTCATCAAGCTGAGAAGTGCCGACCGCCTGCATATCAGCTTCGACGAGCTGTCGCACGACTACCACCGCTTCACCTGTCATCTGGAGCCCTGCAACCCCGACTGGACGCCTAACGACAACCTCTTCGAGAGCGAATGGCTGGAGGGCATCAACGACCTGCCTATCGAGGACTACGAGAACTCGCTGAACACCACGGTGCTCTATACCCACTATACGTTCACCTTCCCCAACCGCCAGACCAACGTGCGCATGAGCGGCAACTACCGCCTCCACATCATCGACGACGAGACCCAGGAGGATGCTGCCGTCGTGGAGATCAGGGTGCTGGAGCCGGTGATGAGCGTCAGCATGGACATCAGCACCAATACCGATATCGACATCAACGACACGCACCAGCAGGTGTCGATGAAGGTGGCGTTCAACGGCATCACCGTGACCCGTCCCGACGACCAGATACAGACCTTCGTCATGCAGAACGGACGCGAGGATAACATGAAGGTGAACACACCGCCTACGGGACGCACACCACAGAGCCTGCAATGGGTACACAGCCGACAGCTGATATTCGATGCCGGCAACGAGTACCATAAGTTCGAGCTGCTCGACCCCAGCCACACCACCCTCGGACTGGCCTCTGTGCGATGGGACGAGGCCACGCGCACCTGGCACGCCTGGCCGATGCCCTGCGAGCCCCGGCCAAACTACCTGTACGACCAGGATGCCGACGGTGCCTTCCTGCTGCGCAACAGCGACAACTACGAGGCTGAGCGTACGTCGGACTATGTCTATGTGCACTACCGTCTGCAGCCCATGCGCCATTACGACTATGCCCACGTCACCGTCAACGGACAGTGGACCACAGAGTCTGCCGACACCTACCGCATGACCTACGACGAGCTGGACGAGGCCTATACGCTCACCATCCTTCAGAAGCTGGGATACTATAACTACCAGCTGCTGATGACCGACCTCGACGGCACCACCCATCCCCTGCCCGACGAAGGGTCGTTCTATCAGACGGAAAACCGCTACCAGACCTTTATCTACTATAAAGGTACCACCGACCGCGCCTGGCGACTGACAGGCTTCGAGGATGTGATATTCAAACCCTGAAGTTGATTTATTTGCCTTCTTTCAACCGATACTCCTGCGGAGTCATCTTGAACTTATGGAAGAAGTTACCTATGAAATAGTTGGGACTGTTGAAGCCGCAATCGCTGGCTATATCCTCCACGCTCTTGTCTGTCTTCATCAGCATCTCGACACCCTGCTGCAACCTGTAGGTCAGCACTAAGTCGCGCGGGCTCTTATAGACATCTGCCATCACGATGCCGTAGAACTTCACCACATCCATGTTGGCCTGCCTGCTCAGCTGACTCATGGTCAGCTCGCCGCGCATATGGTCGCGAACGTAAGGCATCACCTTCAGCATCGTGTCGATAAACTCTTTGCTCAGCTTCATGTTGTTCTCCTCCGACATCTGATGGAAGTCCTCGATAGAAGGCGACAACGGCTTGATGAGGTATGACTCGCTGCGCTGTACAAACTGACGTATCTTGCGGATGATATCACCCTCCTGATGGTTTCTGCGCAGGCGCAGACGGTCGTTGCGCAGATAGAAGCCCAGATTGACCGATGCCATCATCATCAGGATGATGCCCACAGCCCAGTACATACCCGTGGTACGCCACCACGGCTCGTTCACGTGGATATTCCACTCGAAGGGCGTGCCCTCCCATTGGTCAGGATACAGCGATGCCTGCATCTCCAGCGTGTAGTCGCCGGGCTTCAGACCCAGGATGGGGAAATGCAGCAAGCCCTGACGGTCCACCTTTCCTATGGTTGAGAAGAACGAGAACGCCTGCCATTCCTCATAGTCGGGCAGTCCCTTGATTCTCGCCCTGTAGTAGGTCTGCAGCGGTCTGTAGTAGTTCAGTGCCGAGAAGGTGATAGACACGGTGGTCTGGTCGCTGTTCAGACTGATATCCCTGACCTGCGAGATGGCGCGGTCTATAATCACGTTATCATCCATCGGCACGTTAGGCTCGGCATAGTTGCCGTTAACCAGCAGACGGACCATCTTGGGATAGAGCTTCGACGGGCGCGGCGTGCTGATGTCGTAGAGGTCCTCGGGGTTGAACTCTATCACGTGGTCAATGGCCTTCATGATGATGTGGCCGTTTTTGAGCATCATCGCCTTGCAATTGCCAAACGACTCTGCGGGCACACCGTCAATCTGGTTGAAGCTGTTCACGAAGAGCACCTCGTTGTCGGCATTGAAAAGAATGCACGAGATACCGTTCGACGTAGCCACCCAGACATGATGATTCTTATCTTCAATGACGGAGTGTATCACGTTGTTATAGAGGCCGTTATTCATCGAGAACACCATAGGTTTCTCCTTGGCTTTCTTAAACAGGTAGAGGCCCGTCATTGTACCAATCCACATCCATCCGCGACTGTCGCGATACTGGCAGTTGGCACGCTGACCCTGGAACTCGCTGATGTTCTGGGTAATCATGGCCATCATGTTGTCATACACCAACGACTGCGGGTTCGTCCAGGGATAGCACTTGAAGGCAGGCTTCGTAGGACGGGCATAGAGCACACCTCTGTTCTCGGTGCCTATCCAGATGCCGCCCTGCTGGTCGAAGGCTATCATGTTACAGTCGGTCTCCACCTTCGTGCCGTCGGCCATCGTCAGCACCTTCACCCACTCCAGCCCCTTGGTCTTGATGTCATACACCCAGAAGCCATATTCCGAGGCCATATAGATCTTGTCCTCAAAGAGTGCCATATTATTAATATGGTATGAGAACTCTGACACGGTGGTCCATTTCTGCTGACGCGCGTCAAACCACATCATGATGGATTCCGTCTGTCCGTTTCTCACCTGGAAGATGCCATCGCCATAGGGA
>Ga0310690_10003349_pt1 | contig 24219 bp, 33 predicted proteins | sample AusTroGonzalo_MG_2_FD_207661 | JGI IMG/M metagenome (GOLD analysis project Ga0310690, IMG submission 207661) | Bovine rumen microbial communities from tropical cattle in Woodstock, Queensland, Australia - Gonzalo_04 (v2) (version 2) | ecosystem: Host-associated > Mammals > Digestive system >... | reverse complement strand
GCAGGCGGTCAGGTGTATGGTACTGTATATCGCCCGCTCTTCGGCGGCTCTTGGAGTAACGCTGCGGGTTGCGGTTCCCGTGCGTCGCTTTGGTTTTACGGGGCGCTGAATCTGAATGCGGACCTTGGTGCCCGGGGCGCGTCCGAGCCGTTGCGGAAACGTAGCGCCTAAATACGCGCTTCACGCCTCGTGGCACTTGCGGGCCGTGGCGCTTATGCGTGCACGGGCGCGGAGCACGAGCAATTTTTCGCGGGCGTCAGCCCGCGAAAAATTGGTATGTTAATTGGAGATCAGCCCTTTCTTTTTGGGGCTTCTTTGGCTTGTATGTTGACGCCCGATCTTCGGCGGCAATTGGAATAACGCTGCGAATTGCGGTTCCCGTGCGTCGAATTGGAATAACAGGGCGCTGAATCTGAATGCGAACATTGGTGCCCGGGGCGCGTCCGATACGGCGGGAAATATATCACCGGCGTCAGGGCAAAAACCCGCACGGCTGGACATACAGGCCATCCCGACAGGGAAAATACACAACAGGGTGATCCCTTGAAATAGTAGGGCAACCGAAACTTCGGAGGGATAATTTTATGAAAAGACACGGACGACTCTTTGAAAAGATCGTCGAGCCGGAAAATATTGAGCTGGCATTTACCAAGGCCAAGAAAGGGAAGTCTTGGCAGGGAGGCGTGAAGGAAGTAGAGCGGGATCGTGAGGCAAAGCTGGAAGCTCTTCGGAAGTCTTTGATCGACGGGACGTTTACAACGTCCAACTATAACGTCAAGATCATCCATGAACCGAAAGAACGTCAGATCTTCATCCTGCCTTTTTATCCGGATCGAATTGCGCAGCACGCGATCATGAATATCGTGGTCCCGATATGGGACACCATGATGATCGAGGACTCCTACGCTTGCCGGAAAGGAAAAGGACAGCACCGAGGAAGCAAGCGCTGTATGCAATTCACGCGCCGAAATACTTGGGTATGCCAATTTGATATTTCCAAGTTTTACCCGTCTATCAATCACGCGAAACTAATGGAGATCATCAAACGGAAGATCAAAGACGAGCGAGTGTTATCCCTATTTCAGGACATTATCGACAGTATCCACAGCGAAAGCAACGTCCCGATCGGGAACTATACGAGCCAATGGTTCGGCAATTTGTATCTGAACGAGTTGGATCAACTCGTAAAACACAAATACCACGTCCGCGATTATATCCGGTACTGCGACGATTTCTTGGTTTTCGGCAATGACAAGGCGGATCTGAAACGCTTGGCGAATGAGATCGAAGCGTTCGTCCGAGACGAGCTGCACATGAGACTTTCCAAGAAAGAGCTTTACCCCACCTCACACGGCGTCGACTTTTTAGGGTACAGACATTTTCCGACCGGGAAGATCTTGATCCGGAAGGCGACGGCGAAACGTGTGAAACGGAGATTGAAAGCTCTTCCGTGGGATCTTAAACATGGGCGGATCACGAAGGAGCAAGCGCTTGGAAAACTGGCGAGCGCGCACGGCTGGATAAAGCACGCCAACGCACACCACTTCCGGCTTGCGATTGGACTCGACAAATTAAAGGCAGAAGTGGAGGCGATGTAATGAAACGATTCTCCGACCTTCCGGCAGCTATGCGGGAGGTCTGGGCGGAAAAGATGAAGATTAGTGAAGTGCTTGGCGAAGAGATTGTGATCACCGGCTTCACCGTGCTTGCGTCAAAATACAGTAAGACTTCGGAAGTTGTCCGGATCGAGTTTGAAAAAAATGGAGCGAAAAAGATCTGCTACACCGGATCCATACTCCTACGAAAGCAGCTCGAAGCGACTGAAAACGAACTTCCCTATACGGCGACGATCGTCGAAAAAAATCATTGGCTGACATTAACTTAATGAAAGGGGATCATACTATGAAAGGCTTTCCGAAACACCTCAACAGCAAAGAGGATTATGAGTACATCAAGGACAATTTCCCTGCGGAAGAGTGGCGTCCCTATTGGCAGAGCCTTCTTGACGAGCGCTATAGATGGATGGACGATCACACGATTGCTGGTCCGGAAGAAGGGATCACCGACGACACGCACCGCGTTTCCTCGTACACGACGACCGATCAGGAAACGGGCGAGGAGATCACCGTTTATGTGCAACAAGAATACAAGCAAAATCCCGGATCTGATTTTTGGCGTCTTGGTTTTACCGTGGAAGAAGTGGAGGCAGCTTTAGAGGAGGCGGAGGCATGATCAGATGGTTGATTATGGCCCCTCTCTCGCTGATCGTTTCCCTGATCTGTTACATTACAAATCCGATTGTGGTACTGTTCTGCAATGACGACGGGGAGCTTCCGGGAATCTTGGCCTTGTGGCAAACGTGGGATAATTCATGTAATCCCTCGGACGTCACGGAAAATAAACAGCTTCCCTCGTTCCTTCTGTATGATTGGAACCGTCACTATATCGAATATAAGGACACGACGCCGGATCTTGCAATGTGCGGACGCGAGCGATGGTTCACACGCTGCATCGACAACGACTTCACGTTATGGGAATCAATCCAGCGCTACATTTGTCGAACGTACTGGTTGACACGGAATTGCGCTTATGGCTGGTGTTTTTGGATTTTCGGGATCCTGCCCGGTGTGAACTGGGAGATTGTCAAAAACGACGGCTTGACGAAGTACATACACGAGGCCCTCATAGGCTGGTGGATTGACTCCGCTTGGTGCTACAAAAGCCAAGCGCCTATGTTCTCCCTGTGGGGCTGGACAGTTTATCAGGAATGTTTCCTCGGCTATAAGATCAAGGAAGAGGCCCATGTGGACACGCGCGCTATGATCGCGACACGTGCGACCATACGCATCGAAAAGGACGGTGACTAATATGGATATGACCGAACTTTACGAGAATATGATTGGTACTGTCGGGCACATCAGCGAGAATTGGGCGATGAAGCTTGCCGGGGCGGCTTTTGTTGGCGCGGCCTGCTCGATGCACGGCCAGCTGCTTTTGGCGTTCGTTGCGTTGATTATCATCGACCTGATCACAAAATGGATCGCACTTGCGCATGATTATTTGACGAAGAGGAAGCGGCGGAAAAATCCGACATTGTGGCAGTGTGTCGTGAATATCCCCGCCGCCCGTTCAGCCGGATACATCAAAAGCGAGGCCATGAAGCACAGATTTTTAGGAAAGATCATCGTTTATTTGCTTGTCGTATTCGCGGGCGCAACAATAGACAATATCATGATGACGATGGATAAACCGCAATGGGCCGTCGTTTTACTGGCGGGCTATCTGTCGATCACGGAGCTGATCAGCATCGTTGAGAACTTGCAAGACGCAGGCGTTGAAGAAGCTGCGCACTTGCATGAGATCCTCGAAAAAAAGAGAGACGCAATAAAATGACTTCGTCAGAAGCCCGTGGGCGGCCGAAAATTTCCCGGCGTGATAAATCTATCGCGGGAAAAATTAAAAGCCGCCTGTCGTGCTTCTCTACGGACAACGCTTGAAAGGAGCGATTTTTATGACGAAAGTGTTCTTGAATCCCGGCCATGATCAATTAGATCTGAAAGGAACCCCGGACTACGATCCCGGCGCCGTTAATGAAGAAATGGGGCTGTATGAAAATGAGGTTGCCGCGGCCGTGGGAGATCTCGTTCAAAAATATTTGATCGAGGCAGGCTGCGAAGTGGAACTTCTGCAAAACGAAAGCCTCGCATATATTTGCGCAATGGCGAACCGGAGCGAAGCAGATCTTTTTGTTTCGATTCATTGCAACGCATACAACACGGTTGCGCACGGCACGGAAACACTGACGTATCCTGACGACAAAGAAGGGCACAAGCTTGCACAGTGTATCAATGATCAGATTGTCGACACGTTCAACACACTGGATCGTGGCGTGAAAGATCGTGACAATCTCGCAGTATTAAACGGTACGAAAATGCCCGCAGTACTCGTGGAAATGGCGTTCATTGATGAAGAGAACGACGCTGAACTTCTTCGGGATCGGCAAGATGATTTTGCACGAGCGATCGCACGAGGCGTCACAGATTATTTGTCGGGGGTATGATTATGCGAGTCAAAAGCATAACACCACTTTCGGATAATGAACTGTATCAAATCAAGCGTATTTTGCACGAATCACGCTGCCCGAATGAATCCCTTCGGGCGACGTTTGCAGATGGGTATCACCACATCGACGAGGAAAAGGGCGTCATATATTTTGGCGCCCATTCCTATGATTATACATACGAGTTGGAGGTGTGAATCTTGTGGAGGACAAAAAGGGTACTCTTTATTACGTTTTTATTTGCGGCATCGTTGTTTTTGTGCTGGCAGTCTGTTGGTTCCTGCTCCGAGAGCCGGACGTTCGAGATCAGCGAGACGCAGCTCGAAGCGTTACAGAATCACTTGAACGCGCTGGAGCAGAACAACAACGAGCTACTGAATCTGCTGGGCGAATCGAAGCTGGACTTGAACGAAGCGTCGTTGTCATTGAACGCGTCGAAGAAAGAGTTGGCGACGCTGAAAGCGCAGTTGGCAGAGCTGCAAGCGGAAACGAAGCGCTTGTCCGAATCGTTGAGGATAGCCAACGACGAGTTGAAGCGTGCGAGCGAATCCTTCAAAGCGTCCGAGAAGGAAAGGGATCGAATTGAAAACCGGCTGCGGACGCAGAGAAATATTTGGGAAGCCTTGTTTGCGGTTGCAGTAGGCGTGGCGGTGGCAAAATGATCTCCGCGTGCTGCATCGTCAAGAATGAAGAGGAAAATATTTTACGCTGGCTGCATTGCGCGAGACAAATCGCCGATGAAATTATTGTCGTTGATACTGGATCGACAGACCGGACGAAAGAAATTCTCGAAGAAGAAGGGATCTTCTATTTTATTGCTCCATGGCTGGGCGATTTTTCAGCGGCGAAAAACACAGCGATCTCTCGCGCGTCCAAAAAGTGGATCGTATTTTTGGACGCGGACGAATACTTTGCGGACGAGGATATACCAAAGGTTAAGGAATTGATCTATCGCGCCGAAAATATTTCGGAGATTGCCGGGATCTCCTGCCCGTGTATCAATCTTGACGGAGAAAAGATTTTGTCCGAAGGTATGCAAACACGGATCTTCAGGAACCGAGGCTATATAAAATATCATGGGAGAGTACATGAAACGCTTATGTCAGACGGGCACTTATTATATGTCGCGCCTGTCAATGATATTAAGATATGGCATACCGGTTATTCGGCAAACGTGATCCGGAAGAAGTGCAAGCGCAATCTTGAAATCCTGCTGGATGATATTGCGCGGCGCGGCGAGAAGTGGACAGACGCCTTCTATTTGACCGATTGCTATTATGGGCTTGACCAATACGAGGAAGCTATGCTTTGGGCGAAGAAAGCACTCAACTGCGGGAAAGTCCTTGAAGGATTTGAAGGCCGGATCAAAAATATTATTATGAGCTGCACGATAAAAAGAGCTTTATCGTATCAGTGAAAGGAAAAAGCCAGGGCGATATTTTGCCCTGGCAATTTTTTTATAAAAATTTTTGGTGCCGGATTGGTGCCGGTGGTGCCGAAAAACGACATTTACAAGCACGAATAAACATTTTCAATTAAATCATTTAGTTCCGATTAAACGCAGTATTTTCAAGGGTTTCCATTTACAAACATTTACACCTATTTACAAGTATTTTCATTACTTCCGATAATTTATACATATAGCCCCCGCCCTTTGTTTTCAAGGGGCAGGGGCTTTTTTATGCCCGTTTTGGTGCCGGAGGTTTTCGCTCGGCACCAAACTATAAAATCTGATCCAGCAGCGCGACCGTCTTTTTGATCCGCTTCTCCAGTACGTGGCTATATATCCGTGACGTCGTATTTATATTCGCATGGCCGAGGCGCTTTGAAACAAGCTCCAAATCTTCGCCCGCTTCAAGAAGCATTGTCGCGTGGGTGTGTCGGAGGGAATGAAAGCTTCCGGTCCCGAACGTCTCTCGACAGTATTTCCCAAAATATCGCATGGCGTCGGCATCGACTTGCCGGCCATCCGGCCAAATGCAGACAGATCTATTTTTTGTCTGACTATATTCTGATCCATAGCGCAGCCGGTTTTCAGACTGCCGCGCATGGGCCTTCTTTAATATGGAATGTAATTTTGTACCGAACGGGATCTCCCGCACGGACGCAGAAGTTTTCGGGATTGCTTGCACGTCGCTTCCGACAAGCGTCGTGTGCACGCGGATCATTCGGTCTTTCATATCTATATCATCCCACGAGAGCGCGAGACATTCGCCGAGTCTCATTCCCGTATGATATGCGATATGAACCGGAAGGCCGCACTGATGATCCGGAGGGAACCGGCGGAAGATCTTCTTCAGCTCCACCGGAGAAAAGACGTGCGTTTTCTTTTGCGGCGTTTGTCGCTTTGGAAGTTGTACCGGCTGCGCAGGATTGATCATAAGATAACCGCACATACTCGCGGCATAACCGAGACTACGTTTCAGTACGGCGAGGATAACGCTGACCGTTCCCCGGCTGTATTTTTCCGCCGTGTCGTTTATATACTTTTGCAAAAGACGCGGCGTCAGATCGACGATCATCTTCGATCCAATATCCTTTTTTATATGGTTATTCATAACCCCTTCGTACGTTCGGATCGTGTTCGCCCGGAAATTTTTCTCGACGACTTCTTCTTTCCACTGATCAAGAAAATCCGACAGCTTGATCTTTCGCGCGTCATGCAGCCGACCGGTGCGATCCTTCTCGTTCATGGCGAGGCGATAGGCGCGCTCACACTCCGCCCGTGTCTTGCCGCCCGCGCGGACGAGGCGCTTCCGCTTTCCGTTTTCGTCGGTGGTTTCCAAAGTATAATACCAAGTTTGACCGCGTTTCCTTATGTACGCCATAATATCCCCCTCCTCTTATCCAACGTCAGATTCTTCCTGCCCACAGTTCTGCGATTCTTTTTTCACGAAATTATCCTTCTTATAAAAGTAATCAATCTGCGCGTCAACGGTTTCTTTGTGCTCGTCGGAGATTGCGCGATACTTTTCAATATGCTCGCGTTCGCGTTCATCACGAATAATATATTTGTCCTCGCGAGCTTCAGAACGACGTTCGACCAAATCAGACTTACTGATCCGAAAATAATTCGCCATCTTTTCAATCTTATCTATGCGCGGATATTTCTCGGCGTTCAACCATGCTGAAACCGTGGAATACTTGAAGCCGAGAGCATCGCATAACTCGGTACGTTTTATATTGCGCTCCCTCAAATAGTACCGAATATTCGAGGCCATAATAGTTTTATTCCCCAAATCACTATTCATCTTTGCTCCCTCCCCCTGTGGTGAGTATTTTACACTTTTGGAAACAAAAAATCAACGCGTCCATAAAAAAATTTCACTTTAAGAGTTGACTTACACTTTAAGTAGTGATATTATGTGAGACGAGAAAGGGGGGTGTAGAGTGCGAATGACTTTGAAGGCCTGTCGAGTAAACTGTAATATGACGCAGGTAGAAGCGGCGAAAGCCTTGGGGACTACGAAAGAATCGTTGATCAATTATGAATTAGGAAGAACATTCCCGAATGTGCCCATGATTCAAAAGATCGAACGGCTTTATGGAGTCCCCTATGCCGACATTATTTTTTTGCCCGAAAATGATACTTTAAGTGTAAATAGCTGCGAATAGGTGCAAATGTTTGTAAATATGGTACTAACGTACCATAGCATTTCCCTTCGGGAAATGCTTCCCCCTTTGTCAGTTAGGAGGTGAGACGATGGCGGAGGCAGAGAAGGATCTGATCTTGGACGACGCGGATCGGTTGCTTTCATTAGAAGAGGTTGGCGAAAGACTCGGCACCGGACGAGTATTCGTCGGGAAGCTGATCCGCGCCGGGCTGCTTAATGCTTTGGCTTTCCGCAAGATCAAGCGCGTACCGAAGTCCGAGCTAACGCGCTTCATCAATAAGTATCTCGGACAAGATCTTTACGAGATACTCGAAGCAAGCGAGCGGGAGGCGACAGCATGAACATTACGAGCACGCTGCTGCGGTTCCTTCAGCTGGTCGGTATTGTATTCGCGCTTGGCGTTATGGGTATCGGGCTTTCACTTACGATCATGCTCGTCACTTATTACGCGCTGATCGCGCTTTGAAGGGAGGTGAAGCATGGCGTCAAGAGTTATCAAGTGCGCACGCTGCGGATCTGAAACTCCCGCGACGGGACCGCGGACGCAATACTGCCCTTCCTGCGCGTACATTATCCGGCTGGAAAAACAAAACGCGCGGAGATCCAACGGGCGGAAACACGCCGAGCACACGAAGATCATAACGTGTGAGATCTGCGGAAAGGAAATCGTCGTGAGCAGCAAGGCGGCTCGCGCGAAGTACTGCCCGGAATGCTCGTCCAAAGCGTTCAGGGCGTCCGCGAAGAAGTACAAGGACAAAGAGAAGAACACGATCATTTGTGTACGATGCGGGGCAGAGGTCGTGCTGAAAAGCCCACAGGCATCGAATCGAATGTATTGCGATGATTGCCAAAAGATCGTATATGCGGAGCTGAATCGGAAAGCGAAGGCCGCGGCCAAGGAAAGGAAACGGACCGACGGCTTGCAGGGGGATCAAAAGCGCTGCGCTCGATGCGGCGTCATATTCGAGAAGCGGGGATATAGGAAATACTGCGACGACTGCCGCAGCCTCGCCAAGAACGAACTAACCCGTACAAGCTACGAGAGAATGAAGAACAAAAGGATCGGGATCTGCCATCGCTGCGGCATAGAGTTCACCTACATATACAAGGGGAGCGAAAGGGCGCTTTGCGATGATTGCAAGAACATATACAAAAGCGGCTCGCACGCTGAAAGGGAGGTGAAGCGGAAGAAAAAAGCAGGGCCGACGCTCGCAGAATTGGAACGCGAGGCCCGGAAAAAAGGCATGAGCTACGGCAAATATAAAGTGTGGCTGGAAAGCCAATATCAGAAAGGAGCTAAAAAGAAATGACTGATCAGGAAAGAATGCAGGAGCGTATCGAGTTGTATTGCGACGCCGACAGGCGCAGCCGGATCGATCCGGAGCAGGCGGAGAAATATTGCCCGACGCTTGAAGAAGCGATGCTCTATGCGAAATCGTGAACGGACGCAACAAACAACGAGGACACAAAATAAAAAGGCCACGCGTCTGACACACGCGAGGCCCGATGGAAAAAATACCTTTCGTTAAGTGTAACACACAAAGGAGGATTTATCAATGGACTTTACTTTGAACATCAAGATCGAGGCGACGCCGGAGTTCTGCAAGGCTCTCGACAACATCGCCAACACTATCACGGCGGCGTTCTGCGTGACGGCAACACAGGCAGCGAGCACCCCAACGGAAACGACAGCACCCGCGCCACCCGCTCCGGCGGCGGAGGCTCCTGCTCCGGTATCGGCGCCGACGCTGCCCCCTGCACCCGCCGCCGTTCCGGTTGCGGCCGCGCCGCCCGCTCCTGCGCCTGTTCCGACAGTGCCGACGACCGCGCAGACGTACACGCAGGATCAGCTCGCACTCGCGGCGTCCGGTCTTGTGGACGCGGGAAAGATCGCCGAGCTGCGGCAGCTCCTTGCAACCTTCAATGTACCGTCGCTTGTGGAAGTACCGAAAGATCAGTACGGCGCTTTCGCTACAAAACTCCGTGAATTGGGGGCGAAGATATGACGGCCCATGCGGTTCTTTCCGCGTCAAGCGCGGCGCGCTGGCTGGCCTGCCCGCCAAGCGCACGGGCGGCGGAGAACATCCCTGAAAAAATCAGCCCGTATGCAATGGAAGGATCTCTTGCCCACGCCATCGCGGAACTGAAACTTCGGAAATATTTTATCGAGCCTATGAGCGCACGAACCTTGACCAGCCGAATCAACAAACTGAAGAAGGAAGAGCGTTTCATTTACCGTGGTGAAAACGGCACCTCGGAGGAAAGCGTTTCAGTCTATGACGAGGAAATGCTGAAGCACACGGACGCGTACTTGGATTTCATCAAAGAAGTTTCCCTCAGTTTTTCCGAAAAGCCATACGCGGCGGTTGAAAAGAAGGTCGACTTTTCCCATATCGTCCCGGAAGGTTTCGGAACTTGCGACTGTATTCTGATCGGCGGAAAGACGATGCACGTGATCGATTTCAAATATGGCAAGGGCGTACCGGTCAGCGCAGAACACAATCCGCAGATGCAGCTTTACGCGCTGGGCGCGCTCGCAATGTACGGCTTTTTGTATCCGATTGAGACGATCAAGCTTTCAATCGTGCAGCCCCGCATAGACAATACGTCAACGTGGGAGCTGAAGGTTGGAGAACTGACCGCATGGGGCGAAAGCATAAAGCCGATTGCGAAGCAAGCCTTCGAGGGCGGCGGAGAATTCAAGCCGGGCGACCATTGCCGCTTTTGTAAATTGAAAGGCAACTGCCGGGCACGGACGGAGGAGGCGTTCAAATCCGTACCGACAGCGGAGAAGCCGAAAGAAACCTTGACCGATGCGGAGATCAGCGAGGCGCTTGCAAAGGCCGACTTTCTCCAAGCATGGGCGAAAGATCTCCAAGAGTTTTCCTTGAAAAAGCTCCTCGACGGAGGAGAGATCCCCGGATGGAAGGCCGTACACGGGCGCGCCGTCAGGCGCTTCACCGATGCAGATGCGGCGTTCAAGGCGATCATGGCGGCGGGCGTCGAAGAGGCTATGCTTTATGAGCGCAAGCCGTTGACGCTGGCCGCGATCGAGAAGGTAATGGGTAAGCAGCCTTTCGCGGAAGCGGCAGGCGCGTACATCGAGACGCCTCCGGGCAAGCCGACGCTTGTCCCGGAGAGCGACAAACGAGAGGCGATCAAAAAGCCCTCGGCAGAAGAAGCGTTCCAAAATATTAAATAAAAAGGAGTAATGAAAAATGGCATTGACTAACAGAGACGTAACGACGGGTGTAGCAAGACTTTCTTATGAGCACGTATTCCAACCGTACGCGCGCAACGCAAACGACACGCCGAAATTTTCGACGACGATCCTCGTCCCGAAGTCTGACACGGCGACGAAGGCGGCGATCGACGCCGCGATTGAAGCCGCGAAGCAGCAGGGGATTTCCAAAGCGTTCGGCGGACAGCTGCCGCCGGTTGTCGCGATCCCGGTTCATGACGGCGACGGCGCTCGTCCTTCCGATGGTATGCCTTTCGGTGCGGAATGTAAAGGGCATTGGGTATTTACCGCGAGCAACAAGAACCGGCCGGAGGTTGTCGGTATGGATCGGAAGCCGATCCTCGACGAGAGCGAGATCTACAGCGGCGTCTATGCGTACGTGAATGTTACCTTCTTCCCGTACAATACGAACGGCCGGAAAGGAATCGGCTGCGCGCTTAACTGCTTGATGAAGGCAAAGGACGGCGAGCCGCTCGGATCGAAGATCACAGCGGCGGACGCGTTCGCTGGTATTCCTATGGGCGCGGTCGATCCGATCACCGGCGCGCCCATGGCATGACGGCCCCTGACTGCTCCAAGCTGCATATAGATATTGAAACGTATTCCTCGGTAGACATTGGGAAGGCGGGGCTTCACAAATACGTGCAAGCCCCGGACTTCCAAATTTTACTGTTTGCATACAGTCTCAATGATCAACCGGTGGAGATCGTAGATCTTGCACGCGGGGAGCAAATACCGACGGAGATCCTCGATGCGCTTTCGGATCCTTCCTGTCTCAAATACGCATACAACGCTGCCTTTGAATGGACGTGCCTTTCAAAGTGGTTTTGGCAGGCGTACTCGATCGACCAATGGCGCTGCTCTATGCTGCACGGTTGCTATTGCGGATTTCCTGCCGGCCTCGGCTTGATCGGAACCGCACTCGGATTTGAAGAGGACAAGAAGAAACTCGCGACCGGCAAAGCACTGATCAAACTTTTCTGCACGAAACACGCCCGCGGGCAGCAGGGTACGATTTGGGATACCGAACGGATTCAGCCGGACATGGAACCGGAGAAGTGGGAACTATTCAAAGAGTACTGCAAGCAAGACGTCGTTACAGAAATGGAAGTAGAGCGCCGGTTGGAAGAATGGCCGGTACCGGCTACCGTTCAAAGAGAGTGGGAGCTGGACGTACTGACGAACGCCGTCGGCGTAAAGATCGACACGGATCTTGTCGAAGGCGCGCTTGCCTGCCACGCGGAGATCACGGCGGAGCTGACGGCGAAGGCCAAAGAGATCACCGGCCTTGCGAACCCTAACAGCCCGACACAAATGAAGAACTGGTTGGAAGGGCAGCTTGGGCATGAAGTACCGAATCTGACAAAGGCGACCGTCGCGGATCTGATCGCTGAAATACCGGAGGACGCGCCGGCGAAGAAGGCCCTCGCGATCCGGCAGGAGCTTGCCAAGACGAGCGTAAAGAAGTATGACGCCATGCGGGCGGCCGTGTGTGAAGATGGTAGAGTTCGCGGGCTGCTGCAATTTTACGGGGCGCGTACCGGCAGATGGGCGGGGCGGTTAGTGCAAGTCCAAAACCTCCCCCGAAATTATCTTGAAAGTTTGGACTCGGCGCGGCAGCTGGTAAAGACTCGAAAGACGGACGCGCTGAAGCTGATCTATGGAAACGTACCGGATACACTTTCGCAGCTGATCAGGACGGCGTTCATCCCGTCGACGGAAAATCATGTGATGGTTGTCGCAGATTTCTCGGCGATCGAGGCCCGCGTGATCTCGTGGCTGGCCGGGGAAGAATGGAGGCTCGAAGCTTTCCGGCAGGGCAAGGATATTTACTGCGAGTCAGCAAGTCAAATGTTCGGCGTACCGGTGGAGAAGCACGGGCAAAATTCGCACCTCCGGCAAAAAGGAAAGATCGCGGAATTGGCCCTCGGCTATCAGGGCGGCGTCGGCGCGCTGAAGGCGATGGGCGCCGACAAGATGGGCCTATCGGACGAAGAGCTGCAAGAGATCGTCACGCGCTGGCGTAAGGCTAACCCTAAGATCGTGGAGTTTTGGGGCAGCGTCGAAGAATCGGCGTATACGGCATTGACGTTTCCGCCCTGCCGCCCGCAATTAGAAGAACCGTATACTCAAATATGCGGCCAACCCGCGATCAAATTCTGCCACAGGAAGGACAAATATGATCTTTCCATGCTGACGATCGAGATCCCCAGTGGACGAAAACTTTTCTATCCGAACCCGTGCGTCGGCACGAACAAGAAAGGCTTTGCCGCGATCCATTATGATGGACTCAATACAGCGAATAAGTGGGCGCGGCTCGAAACCTACGGCGGGAAATTAACAGAGAATATCGTGCAGGCGGTTGCGCGGGATTGTCTCTCGGTCACGCTGAACCGTATGAACCTGAACGGATACCACACAGTAATGCACATTCACGATGAAGTAGTCCTTGACGTCTTGGAGGAAAACGCGGATCTCAACGCTGCGGTTCGCCTGATGTGCGAACCGATCTCGTGGGCACCCGGCCTTCCATTAAACGCAGACGGTTTCATTAGTACCTATTACAAAAAAGATTAGGAGGGCTTGGCTATGGAGAATTTTAATCGCGAGCTGCGGATCTCCACAGCAGGCAGCCGAAAAGCAACGCTTTGGAAGCAAGAGACGATCCTTTGGTCAGATTTTGTGTCGCGTCTCGCGACGCCGGTTAGATCTGAAGAGTCTCTCCGAACGTATCTCGGCTTGCCAAAGGCGCGCCAAGACGAGCTGAAGGACGTCGGCGGTTTTGTCGGGGGCGCCCTTCGAGGCGGACGCCGGAAGGCTGCGAACGTTACGAGCCGGGATCTCGTCGCGTTGGATCTCGACGCGATCCCGGAGGGCGGAACGGACGACGTACTGAAACGGATCGACGGCCTCGGCTGCGCGTATGTGGTTTACTCGACACGGAAACACGACGCTGCGAAGCCCCGCCTGCGCGTGCTCCTTCCGACAGATCGGAGCATGACGGCAGAGGAGTACGAACCGATCGCGCGCAAAATGGCTGACCTCATAGGGATTTCGCTTTGCGATCCGACGACGTTCGACGCGTCGCGCCTGATGTATTATCCAAGCTGCTGCAAGGATGGGAAATATGTTTTCACCTATGGCGACAAGCCCGCGCTGCAAGCTGACGGCATACTTGCCATGTATAAGGATTGGCGGAATTATCGCGAATGGCCGCAAGTCCCCGGACACGAGGACAAGCAGCGGGCGGCGCTGGCGAAGCAGCAGGATCCGGCAGAGAAGGAAGGCGTGATCGGCGCCTTCTGCCGGACGTACTCGATCTACGATGTAATGGAAAAGTTCTTGCCGGGCGTCTATGATCCGATCCCTGGCATGGACGACCGCTTCACGTTCGCGGGCGGTACGACGACCGGCGGCGCGATCGTGTACGGCGATGGAAAATTCCTTTACTCGCACCACGCGACGGATCCGTGCAGCGGGCAGCTCGTCAATGCGTTCGATCTTCTCCGGCTGCATAAGTTCGGAGATCTCGACGCGGAGGCGAAGGACGGAACGCCGACGAATAAGCTGCCGAGTTATCTCGCGGCCTGCCGCTTTGCGGTGTCCGATGAACAAGTTGCCTCGAAGCTGAACCGCGAGCGGTACGATAAGACAATGGAGGCGTTCGCGAATATCGAGGCGCCGGAGGCATCGCCGGAAGAAGAGAAGGAATGGAAGAACCGCGACCGGCTGGATCTTTCCCCGACGACGGGCAAGCCGGAGAAGTCGATCAAGAACGTACAGACGGCGCTCGAATTATATCCGACGCTGCGGGGCCGCGTCCGTTTCGACGAATTTTCGGAGTACGTGATCGGCATCGCGCCGCTTCCGTGGAGCGGACGCGAGAAAGAGAGCGGGCCTTTTAGATGGAAGGACGAGGACGACGCCGGACTTCGGGATTATTTGGAAAGGATCCTGCAATTTCGGAGCCGCGACGTGATCGACGACGGCCTGATCCTCACGGCGAAGAAGCACGGATTCAACCCGATCCATGAATACTTCGACAGTCTCACATGGGACGGGACGCCAAGACTCGACACGCTTTTTATTGATTATCTCGGTGCGGAGGATTGCGCGTATACGCGGGAGGTCACGCGTAAATCTTTTACGGCTGCCGTCGCGCGGGCGAAAGAGCCGGGGGTTAAGTATGACACCATGACCGTGATCCGAGGGCCGCAGGGAATCGGAAAGTCAACGCTGCTGCGATTGATGGGGCGGGCGTGGTACACGAACAGCCTGCGGAGTTTTGAAGGAAAAGACGCGGCGGAAATGCTGCAAGGAATTTGGATCGTCGAAGTGGACGAGCTGGATCTGATGAAGAAGGGCGACGTCCGGGAGATCAAGAGTTATCTTTCCCGGTGCGAGGATCACTACCGTGCGGCCTATGCGCGGAAAACGGAGAAGCACCCGCGCCGGTGCGTGATCTTCGGGACGACGAATGATGATGAATATTTATTTGATGTGACAGGGAACCGGCGCTTTCTGCCGATAGAGGCGGGCGTTACGACCGCGCCGCGTTCCGTGTTCACGGAGCTGACGGAGGAGGAGATCGGCCAAGTTTGGGCCGAGGCATACGTTCGCTGGCAGATGGGAGAGTCCTTGATTCTGTCACCGGATATGGAGGAGGAAGCGGAGAAGCGCCGCCGCGCGCGGACAGAACGCGATCCGATTTTAGGAATGATCGAAGAGTTTGTGGATCAGAAGATCCCGAAGGATTGGAAAGAGTGGCCGAAGTCCACGCGTAAAATGTTTTGGAGCGGCAGCATGGCTATTCCTGAAGATCAACTTGTAGAGCGTGATCGGATTTGCGCGCAGGAAATTTGGGCGGAAATGCTGGGCGAGTATTACAGGATCCCCCAAAGGCGAGATACGATCAGGATCAATAACGCACTGAAGCAGCTGGCCGGATGGGAACCCGCAGGATTGCAGCGTTTCGGCGCTGACTACGGGCGTCAAAGGGGATTTATTCGGAAGAAAAATTTTGTCAACAAAGGTGTCAACAAAGTATAGGTTAGAATGTTGACAATGTTGACAAACTAACAAATGTTCGTCAACATTGTCAACAAAAATTATGCAGAATGTTGACAGTTATGTTGACAAACAAATACAGTAATTTCAAGGCGTTATAGTAATTTGTCAACATTGTCAACATACTTTTCCTATATAGGAGAAAAATAGGTAAATATAGCAGATATAACGCCTAATTAAAATATCCTATACGCGTGCGCGCGTGAAATGTTGACAGGAGGCGAACGAATGTGCTGGAAAAATCGGTGGAAAAATTTATTCGCGATGGAGTGAAACGCTTGGGCGGCGTCGCGTATAAGTTTACGTCGCCGGGTAACGTTGGAGTGCCCGATCGGTTGATTCTTTTTCCGGGCGGGCGGATCGTTTTTGTTGAGGTGAAAGCGGAGGGCGGCAAGTTATCCGTGATGCAGGAGCGGCAGATCCGCCGGATCCGATCCCTCGGTTTTCCGGTTGCCGTGGTTGAGGGGATCAGCGAGGCAAAAATATTCTTGGACACGTGGGGGAAGGCAATATGAAACCAAACCGCGAGGACATGGCGCAAGCGGCGCTGACCGTTCAAAGGTATTGCGAGGAGCATTTCAAAAATGACGGCCCGTGTGATTGCCCGTTTTCGATTTGCATCGAACGTCTTTATATATGTCGCCTTGCGGGTGTGCTTTATCCGAAATGGGGGTATCTTGAAATTTATCTTCGGACGAGGGGGCTGCGAAAGGGAGGCGATAACGAATGAAATTTACCCCGCACCCATATCAAAAGTACTGCATTGACCGGCTGCTTGCCAACAATGCGCAGGGCCTTTTCCTTGATATGGGATTGGGCAAGACGGTGATCACGCTGACGGCGATCAATGAGCTTAGATATTTCCGGTTCGAGATCGCGAAGGTTCTTGTGATCGCACCGAAGCGCGTGGCTGAAACAACGTGGACGTCGGAGGCTTTGAAGTGGGATCACCTGAAGCATCTTCGTGTCGTCCCGGTGCTGGGCAGCCAAACGAAACGGACGCGGGCTTTATATACGCCTGCCGACGTCTACGTGATCAACCGGGAAAATGTGAAGTGGCTTGTCGAGTACTATAAAAACGATTGGCCCTTTGACATGGTTGTACTGGACGAGCTTTCGAGTTTCAAGAATCACACGGCACAACGCTTCAAAGCACTGCGGGCGGTACGCGGGCACATATCCCGGATCGTGGGGCTGACCGGCACGCCGGCGCCGAACGGACTGATTGATCTTTGGGCAGAGATCTATCTGCTTGACCGGGGCGAACGGTTAGGGCAATATATCACGCATTACCGTGAGAGGTATTTCGTTCCTGATCAGCGGGATCGTGACAGGATCTTTTCATGGGCGGCGAAGAAGGGGAGCGAGCAGGCGATTTGGTCGAAGCTTTCCGATCTGTGCGTGAGCATGAAGGCGGAGGATTATCTTTCCTTGCCGGATTGTTTGATGGATATTCGACGCGTCCGGCTGGATCTCGCAGCGCAGAAAGCGTACGACAGATTGGAACAGGATATGCTTTTGACTGTGGACGCGCAGACGATCGACGCCGGAAGCGCGGCGGCCCTTTCCGGAAAGCTTTTGCAGCTTTGCAATGGGGCGGTATATGACGATCAGCATGACGTCGCCGAGATCCACGATTGTAAATTGGAGGCTTTCTTGGAATTAGTGGACGAGCTGAACGGATCCCCCGCGTTGGTGTTCTATGGGTACCGGCACGACAAAGATCGGATCCTGAAGGTCTTGTCCGATCGGGGCCTTCGCGTCCGGTTATTGGAAACCGCAGAGGACGCCGACGCTTGGAACCGTCGAGAGGTGGACGTGTTGCTTGCGCACCCGGCGTCATGCGCGTACGGACTCAACCTTCAGGACGGGGGCAATCAGGTGATTTGGTTCGGGCTGACGTGGTCATTGGAATTATTCCAGCAGGCGAACAAAAGGCTGCATCGTCAAGGGCAGCAGCAGAAAGTTTTCGTTCATTTGCTGACGGTAGAGGGCGGCTTGGACGAGGACGTTGCGGCTGCGCTGGACGCGAAAGCGGGAACGCAGGATCGTTTGATGGAGGCTTTGAAGGCAAGGATCGAGAAGGTTCAACAACGAGAGACGAAAGGAGCTGCGTAATGTTTACTTTGGACGTTGAAGATCTTGGCATGTTATATCCGCAGGATCAGGAGGAAAACGAGTACCGTTATATTAGTCCGGCATGGCTGGACGAGATCGCAAAGGGGCTGACGGCCGGAGCGGTTAAGCATCCGGGGGAGACTTGGAGATCAATTCCCTGCGAGGAGCATTTGGCGCGCGCTATGCGGCATATAAATCTTTATCGTATGGGAGATCGGAGCGAGCCGCATTTGATTAACGCGAGTATGCGTTTGATGATGGCGACGGAAACGGCAAAAGCAGCGGAGGGCGAAAACAATGTACGAACGGAGGAAGCCGACGCCGGCACAGATTGACTTTGCACGAGAGCTGATTCAAGAGACGAGAACGGATCCGGAGTGGTGCGATCTTGAACGCATGACTCGGCACCAAGTCCAAGACTTGATCGATTCTTTGCGGTACGAATTGGAGGCGAAAAGACAATGCAGCAGCGCAGGGCGCGAGATCGGAACGTTCGACTGATTGAGTACATGATCTGTCACGAGAAGCAGATTGCGGAAGCCGTCGAAGAAGCGCGGCTTTCCGTTTTCGTAGCGCCGGAGATTCCCAGCGGCGGATCCGCCATTTCCAAGCCGACGGAAGCGCAGGCGATCCGGTTGGCGGACGAGCTGCGCGAGGTGGACGTGGACGGGCGTTCGGTGGAGTGGCCGGAACGTTGGCTTAAAGTCATTTCCGCAGTCCGTAAATGGTGCGGGCGGGATACTATCCGTAAAGAAGTATTTCGTCGTAGGTACAAGGGCGACGGTTATGTTTCAACGTGCCAAGCTATTCACATAGCCCAGCAGACGTATAGTGACGTTCTCGGAAGGATCCGGGATTATGAAGTCAAATGCGCGTGTCAGGCGCAGCTAATAAAAGTTTTTTGATCAAATCTTTATACCGGGTATAACTTCTAAAAATATGTGGTATCCTACTTATAAGCGAGGCGTGAAACTTAGAGCATCGCTACCCTCCTAAAGGTTTTTTCAGTTTCTTCCGCCGGGGTTTCTCCTTTCCTCGGAAAAGCCGTTGCATTTTGCAGCGGCTTTTTGATTGCACACGAAAGGTGGTGACGTTGTCATGAACAGGAAGCAGGAAATTTTTTGCGAAGAATTTGTAAAAAGCGGCAACGCCGCCGAAGCCTACAAGCGCGCGGGCTACAAAGCGTCGAGCGCGAGGTCTGCCGCAAATAGCGCGTCGCGATTGTTGGATAATGTTGGTATTTGTAGCAGAATTGAAGAACTGCGGGCAAAAGCGGAGGACGCGAAGATCATCGACGCGAAGCAGCGCCGGATCATTCTTTCGGAGATTGCCCAGCACGGCAAAGCAGACGTCTCGATCAAGGCGATCGACACGCTGAACAAAATGGATGGAATGTATATAAACAAATCGCAGATCTCCGGCGCGGACGGCGGGCCGATTCAGATCATAGGCTGGGAGGGATCCGGCGATGGAAAATAAGATCACGATCCCGTACCGGCCCCGCCCGATTTGGGAAAAGGAATTGCACCCGGCGCTTGAATCCCACCGCTTCAGCGTGCTCGTGTGTCACCGTCGATTTGGTAAGACCGTCGGCAGCGTGAATCATTTGATCAAGATGGCGATCATGTGCAAGAAGGACGCGCCGAACTTCGCGTACGTCGCGCCTTTCCGCAACCAAGCGAAGCTGATCGCGTGGCAATACGTCAAGCATTATACGTCGGTGATCCCTGGCATGAAGATTAACGAGTCGGAGTTATTCGTAGAATTTCCGACGCAAAAGATCGGCTGGCCGGGCGCGCGGATCTATATCATAGGTGCCGATCACCCGGACGCGCTGCGCGGGATCTACCTCGACGGCGTCGTTCTCGACGAGTACGCGAACATTAAACGCGAGCTATGGGATGAAGTGTTGCGGCCGGCGCTTTCCGATAGGGAAGGCTGGGCGGTGATCATTGGAACGCCGTGCGGGCAGAATCAATTTTTTGAAATGTACCAGCAGGCGCAGCGGGAGCCTTCATGGTATTCCTGCCTTTACCGCGTGGATGAAACGGGCGTGCTGCCGAAAGCAGAGATCGACGACATGACGCGCGACATGACAGATCTCGCGATCCGTCAAGAGTTATACTGTGATTTCTCGGCCTCGGCGTCGGACATTGTGCTGCCGATCGATCTCGTCACCGCGTCGGCTGCTCGTGAGCTTCAGGAAAAAGACGTCAGAGGGCAGCCGGTGATCCTCGGCGTGGATGTCGCACGGTTCGGGGACGATTCGACCGTGCTGACGATCCGTCAGGGGCTATGGTGCAGAGCGCAGAAAGTTTATCGCGGGCTTGATACCATGCAAGCGGCGGAGCGCGTGATCGACGTCATGCGGCAGTATAAACCGACGGCCGTCTTTATCGACGTGGGCGCGATGGGCGCGGGCGTGATCGACCGGCTGCGACAGCTGCGGTATCACGTGACGGACGTCAACTTCGGCGCGGCGGCATCGAATGAACGGTACGCGAATAAGCGCGCAGAAATGTTCTTCGCGGTGCGCTCGTGGATGGAGGGCGGCGGTGCGATCCCACCGGATCCAAAGCTGAAGAGCGAGCTTTCGGTGGTTGAATATAAATTTACGCCGAACGGAAAGATCATCTTGGAACCGAAAGACAAGGTCAAGGAGAAAATAGGCAAAAGCCCGGATATGGCCGACAGCTTGGCCTTGACCTTTGCGCTGCCTGTCTATACGGCGGGCGGCCGGTTGCCGGACGACGACGGCGAAACGTATGACGCTTTAAGAAATTATTGAAAGGGTGAGCAACATGAACGACGTATCAAAGAATTTTGATCTGCAACTTTTCGGGGGCGGCGGTGGCGGTCATACCGAGGTTGTAGAGAAGCCGGTGTATCAGCAGAGCGCGCCTTCGGCGTCGCCGGTTCAGACCGAGAGCGAGACGGACAGCGAGCGGCAGGAGAAGCGGAAGAACATTGCGAAGGCGAAAGGCCGGGCGGCGACGAACACGGGCGCGGGCCTTACGATGGGCACGGCGGCAGCAGCGCTCGAAAACATTCGGAGTTATTTTACAGACGAGAAGAAGAAAACGCTTGGGTGATGCGTTATGGGCATTGACAAACTGATGCAGGCCGTTCTCGCCGATGCGGACACGCTGAAGCGGAAACGGCGGATCATCGAACAAATGTATGAGGAACGGTCGCAGCAGGAGGACACGTGGCGGAAACTATCCCGATACATAAATCCCGTGCGCGGGCGCTTTGACGAAGATAATCGTACGTCGGAAGGCCGCCGGCGTGATTACTTCCTGCTCGATCCGTATCCTATGGAAGCCCACGGCAAATGTGCTGCCGGCCTTCATAGCGGTTTGACGTCACCTTCCCGGCCGTGGTTCGAGCTTGGACTTGCGGACGAGGAGCTGGCGAGTTTCCACACGGTCAAGCTTTGGCTCGACGATTGCAAAGAGATCTTAATGGACGTTTACGCCAAGTCGAATATTTACAATATGCTGCTCCAGCTGGAAGCGGAGCTTGCGCAGTTCGGCACGGCGGCGGCGCTTCTCTTGGAGGACTACAACACGGCGGTTTGGTCAAGGCCGTACACGTGCGGCGAGTACGCGGGCGATGTGGACTCGCGCGGGCGCGTCGTCCGGTTCGCGAGAAAGTTCCGTATGAAAGCTTGGCAGCTGATCGACGAGTTCGGCGAGGACGTTGTTTCGGACGCCGTCCGGAACGCGAACGCGCAGATCGACGACAAGGCAGATTTTGAAGTGCAAGTCCTGATCGAACAGAATCCGAATTATGATCCGGACGTGCTGACAGTTGGAAATTTCCCGTGGAGGGCGTACTACTTTGAGACGACCGAGACGGAGAAGTTCCTGAAGATCTCCGGGTATCATCAGTGTCCTTTCCTTATGCCGAGGTGGACGACGGTCGCGAACGGGATCTACGGCACCGGGCCGGGGCACAATGCGCTGGGAAATTGTATGCAGCTCCAAAAGCTGGAAAGCGTCAATATGCAGCTCCTCGAAAACAGGGCGAATCCGCCGCTGATCGTTCCGGCGTCCGTCGGTCAAGTGAACCGATTGCCGGGTAAGCAGACGCTCGTCCCGGATCCGACAATCGGAAGCGGGATCCGCCCGCTATTCGAGACGACCGGCAGCCGCGAGGACGTTATGCAGGTGATCCAATTCAAGCAAAGCCAAATCGGGGCGGCGTTCTTCAACGATCTTTTCGTGATGCTGGCAAGCGCGGACACGCCGCAAATGACGGCGCGGGAAGTGGCGGAGCGGCACGAAGAAAAACTCCTCATGCTTTCGCCGGTCTTGGAGCAGATGCACAATGAAGTGCTCGCGCCCTTGACGAAGCGCACCTTCGAGATCTGCCTGCGTAACGGTTTATTCCCGCCGATACCGAAGGAGCTTGAAGGGCAGGAAAGCAATATCAAGGCGGAGTTTATATCTTTGCTGGCACAAGCACAGAAGGCCGTCGCTGCACCGGCGATGGAAAAGACGCTGGCGCTGGCAGGAAATCTCGCGGGCATTTCGCCCGATATTATGGACAATCTCGATCTCGACGCCACGATCCGGAAGCACGCGCAATACACGGGCACGCCGGAAAGCATTATGCGCGACGAAGAAGAGGTTTCCAAGATGCGCAAGGCGCGGGCAGAGCAGCAGGCCAAACAGCAGCAGCTCGCCAATATGGAGGCTATGGCCGATCCGCTCAAGAAGGGCGTTGAAGCTGCGCGGTTAATGTCCGAGATCCAACCGGACGAGCGCACGATAGGATCGATCATGGGAGGTGCGTGATTTGAATCCTGATAATATCGCGTACATCATGACGACCGAGAATGGGCGGCAGTTTGTCGCAGAGCTTCTTGATTTATGCGGCGTGGGGGCGTTGGGTGCTTCCGGCAACCACGCGCAGGATTGGTGGAATATTGGGCGGCGATCTGTCGGCGAAGATCTTCTCCGGATCATACGAAACATTCCCGCGAACAGCGAGAAGGCCGACGGTTTAGCGCTTGAATACTTAATGTTGCGGGAGCACAAGAGACGAAAAGAGAGGATGGATGATGATGAATGATGCGGTAGATACGACTACAACGACGGCGGCACCGGAGGCTCCCGAAGTAGGGGCAGCGGGCGGCACGGCACCGGAAGCGGCACAGCCGACCGGAGCGCAGACTATGACGGCAGAGCTGACGGGGACAGCTGCGGCCGGCACGGCAGCAGATAAACCGGAGCAGGCGACTCCGGAAGGGCTGCCGGAGAAGTACACATTCAATCTCCCGGAAGGTCTTTCTATGACGCCGGAGATCGAAAGTAAATTCACCGAGCTTGCGCACTCGATCGGTTTGACGCAGGAGCAGGCGGACGGTCTTGTGAAGCTCCATTCGGATATTATGATGGAGCAGATCAGCCTCGCCGAGAAGCAGAAAAACGCATGGGCGGATCAGTGCACAAAAGAAGGACTTGCCACACCGGAGAAGATGAAGATCGCGAAGCTCGCGGTTGACACGTTCGACGACACGGGAAGTCTGATGAAAGAGCTTTTGGAGAGTGGCCTTGCCTATTCTCCGACGGTTCAGAGGTTCCTGCAATGTATCGGCGGATACCTCGTAGAGGACTCGGCACCTGACAGCAAGCCCGCGCCGCAGGCCAAGAGCGCCGCAGATTTGTTGTTTGGCAATAGCACATATAATTAAAGAAAGGACAGTGGTACTAATGGCAACAGTTGGAGTGAATTTTGTCACCCTGCATGACTGGGCGGCGAGATTCGGGGCGAAGGGCGAATACCTGAACCAGCAGGTCATTGAGCTTCAGGCGCAGACCAATAGGATTTTGGACGTTCTCCCTTTCAAACAGTGTAATGATGGGACGCAGGAGGTCGCGCTTATGCGCGCGGAGCTGCCGGACGTTGCATGGCGTTTGATCAACCGAGGCGTCAAGCCCTCCAAGAGCAAGAGCAAACAGGTGTCTTTCACTTGTGGCGGTATGGAGGCGCTGGCTAAAGTTGACGAGAAGCTTTTGCAGATCAACGGCAACGACAATAATTGGCGTCTGTCGGAGAACGTTGCGCAGCAGGAGGCTATGAATCAGGAAATGGCTGCAACGTTCTTCTAC
>Ga0310690_10003347_pt1 | contig 24220 bp, 15 predicted proteins | sample AusTroGonzalo_MG_2_FD_207661 | JGI IMG/M metagenome (GOLD analysis project Ga0310690, IMG submission 207661) | Bovine rumen microbial communities from tropical cattle in Woodstock, Queensland, Australia - Gonzalo_04 (v2) (version 2) | ecosystem: Host-associated > Mammals > Digestive system >... | reverse complement strand
ATTGTCATCATTGAAGTCATAACTTGCGCCAATTTTTCCGCCCATCGATGTGTTCCAGAAACTGGTGGGGGCCGAGTGTTCGATATGAACGTGGTTGCCGTTGGCGTGCGTTTCCGTTATCAGCATGTTATCTTCGGAATAGTTGCTATGGTTGAACGACATATTCCCGAAAATTTCCAGTCCACCCGTGCGATATTTCACCGTCGCATCGTCGTAGTTCGTCCATTTATGGTTGTATCTCACTTGGCTAAACAACTCCGCGCTGATGCCCTCGCCCTGCCGCCGAACCGTCTTGATGCGAATGACGGCACCGACCTCAGCGTTGTATTTCGCGCCGGGCGAGGTGATGACGTCGATGCTCTTGATGTCGGACGATTTCAGTTGCTTCAACTCGCGAGCGTTCTGCACTTTCTTGTTATTGATGTAAATTTCAGGCGTTCCCTTGGCAAAAACCGTGAATTTTCCGTCCTCGCCCTCCACGTTGGGCAGCATCGACAGCACATCGTCGGCCGTGCCCACGTCTTTCAGCAGCGAATTTTGAATTTCTACCGTCATTCCGCCCGTCGTCATTTTGTACTGCGGACGCTCGCCCTTCACCGTCACCTCGCCCAGCGTTTGCGTGTCAGCCTGCATCTGAATGTCGCCCACGCTGCCCTGCCCTGCGTCGAGATACCTCGTCACAAATCCCACGCTCGACACCTTCAGCAAACCGTCAGTTTGGTCGGTTTGGATGCTGAAAGTACCGTCGTCCTGCGTCACCGTTCCCGCGATGAATGCAGAGTCGGCCCGGTTGAGCAGCACCACATTGGTAAACGCCATCGGCAGCGACTGTTCGTCGATAATCCGTCCATTGATACCCTGTGCCTTCGTCGCCATTGCCACGAGGCACATCATTGAAATCATCCAAATTTTTGTTTTCATTTTATGCCATTTTTTGTTAGAAATTCACCATTAAGACCGCCATTTTGCCAAATTATTACACTTAGCAATACGACCGTTAGACGCAATTTGTTACAAAAAAGTTGCATTTTTTCAAAAAACAAAAAAATCAAAACAGCAGCGACACCACCGATGCCGCTGCTGCACGCGATTGAGAGAGAATTAGAAGGTTCCTTTGTCTGAATCCTTGTTCTGCAATTTGCGGTTGATGTCCAAATCCTTTCCAGAGAAGAAATTGTAGCTAAAACCAATGAGAAACATTGATTTATTGTCATCAATCCAAGTCTTTGACGAACTTTGCAGAATGCTCGTCGGAAGTGTGTTGCTCGAATAGCGAGAACGAGTGAGAAGCCAGTAGCAGGCAGTGTAGAGTCGCCAGTTTTTCTTCTGCCAATAAACTTGCAAATGCGACTGGTTTTCGCCTGCATCAAGATAAGAGCCGCTGAGTTGTTTCGACACAACGCTACCTTGATAAGAAGCCGACCAATTCCCTTTTTGGAACTGAACGCCGTAATAAATCGGTGCCCACGTGTGATGATATTTTCCAATGATGGGACTGCTGACGGTCTGATACAAGATTTGACTGATGAAATAGAGCGTCAGCACGTTGTTCTTGAACGGTTTAACGGTCAAGCGAATATTGCCGCCGAAATCTGAAGAGAAATTAGCGTTTTCGTTCATTCCCACGATATAGGGTTTGCCGTTAATCACCTGCTCCGTGTAGTATCGGCTGACGGGTGAGTCTCTGTAAGTGTAATTCACGGAAAATTGGGTGTTCAACCAACTGAGATTCCATTTGTAGATAAACTCCGTTTTGTAGGAGTTATAGCTTTTCAAATATGGATTTCCCACCGACATCACGCCCGGAATGACAAGGCTGGTGTTGTTGCTGAGTTGGGAAATCGCCGGCGTTGTGGCCCACGAAGAGGTCACCCATTGCAAATTCATTGTTTTTGAAAGGTTGGTGCTGAGGATGAACTTCGGCGTGAAAAGCCAACGCGAATCGCTCGTGTCGTCGTTTTTCTGCGTCACCTGTGTTGCTCCCACGCCGATGCGATACATCCATCTCTTTACCACTCCACTATATTCCGCGTACATATAATTTTTGTAACTGGCCGACGAATAATCGTAATCTTGATAGTTGGAGAGCACGTTGCTAATGGTGGCAGTAGAACGTCCGAAAGTGCCGCGATAGCCGAGGCTCAGGCTACTTTTCTCCCATTTTTTCGTGTAAGCCAACTCGCCGATGAAAGAAAATTTGTCGTTTTTTTGTTTCACGGTATCCGACAGCAATTTTTCGTGGTTGTTCAAGTCGGTTTGCAGGTTCGCGTACTCTTTCGATGCGTGGTAATAGGTGCCCACAAGGTCAATCGCCAATTCCTGATTTTTCGGCAGGGTTTTCTGAATGTAAACATTGGCATCAGGACCGAAAGTCCTATCTCGGGTGTCAAATTTTCCCTCACACTTGATATCATCGACAGCAGAATGGATGCTGATGTCGCTCTCACCATCGGCGTGATAGGTATCGAAATGAGGTGTTGCCACCACTTGCACGGTGATGTCGTCGGGTTTGTTGTAAGTGTATTTCACAACGGGGTCACTCCACGTATAGCCGAATTTATCGAGTTGTTTATTCTTGTATTGCGTCTGCCGACCGTTGAGCAAATAGTCGTAGGTGCGTTCGCTGAAACGTTTCGTATATTCACGCAAGCTGAACGTGTAAGAAAGCCCAAGTTGATGGTTGCCAGAAGTGAAGTTATAATATACTTCATCGTCTGTAAAGCCTGTTGTAAAGGCGGTTCGACCTTCAACACCTACGCTATAGCCAGTTTCTGCCTCTTTGGTGATAACATTGACGACAACTCCTGCATCGGCATAACGGGCAGGAGGAATGTTGTAGTATTCAACTTTCAGAATCTTGTTGGCAGGAATCCCTTTCAAATCAATATCCGAGGCAGTTACACCATTCAGCAGAATTTTCACGTCACCACCGTTTATTTGCTTGATTTTATTGCTCACAGGGTCGATTTTCAAGTCTTCGACATACTCCAACAGGTCGCAAACGTGGCGAGCCTTTTTGATTTGCTCGGCTGAGAAAGTATGAACCGACTTATCGACATAATTCATAATGCGCGTTCCATCGACGGTTACACCTTTGATGGTATATTGAGCAGGCTGCATCTGAATCGTCCCGATTTCGGGATTTTCACAGCGTTTATAGACGGTTTTGTAGCCGACAAAGGAAATTTTGAGGAGAAGAGGCTCTGCGGCTCCGTTTGGCGAGAGGCTGGAGGGCGCAGGAATGGCGAAATAGCCGCTCTCGTTCGACACGCCGCCGTTGAGCAGGGTCGAATCGACGGGATTGAGCAGGGCTACGTTGGCATAGGCGATGGGCTGCCCCGTTTCGTCGATAATCGTGCCTATGTAGCGCGTGTCGGCCTTCTGAATGCACTCCACGAAGATTTTCCGTCCGTCTTCGTCGTCGGTTGTGCTGACGCGGATAGGGTAAAATCCTATCATCTGGCGGATGGCATCGGGCACGGTCTTTCGATGGACCGAGGTGGTGATGCGGAAGTCCTCCAACTCGTTGTAGAGGAAGTAGATGGTGTAGTCCGATTGCTCGACGGCCAACTGGCGCAGGGCGTCGGAAATGGACTGATTCTGATATTCTCTGGTGATGCGCTTTTGCGCAACAGCCACGCTCATCGACAAATGGCCGATGATGAACAATAAAGCAAGTCGTTTCATAGCCGTTTACTCCACGATTAGTTGTTGATGTTTCAGCGTGACGTGCAGTCGCTCGAAACGATTAAGGTTTTCTATCACTTTGTTGATGGGCTGCTCGCGATTCCAAACGAAGTGGAAACGGAGTTGGCGCACCGAATCGCTCTGGAAAACAGCCTCGACACCGTAGTGGGCGGCGATTTCCGACAGCATTTTTTCGAGGGGAACATTGTCGTAAGTGACGGATGCATCGACCGTCTCTTCAAGAACGGGCGTTTGCTTGGCTACAACCGTTGTGTCGGTGGTTGGGACGATTTTCTCCTTCTCTTTCGATGCGCCGGGAGCGGATTTCCATAGCTGAATGGCAGCGAGGGAAATGCCCGAAACGAGCAAAATGCCGATGAATGTGGCGGCGATTTTGTGGAGTGTGGAGTGTGAAGTGTGGAGTGTGGAGTGTGGAGTATTTTTTTCATTCTCCAACCGTTTCCATTCGGCATCCATCACTTCGTCGGTGACCATTTCGTCGGCACAGACGGCATCGAAGGCACTCTGCGTCTTCGACATCAGCGTGTAGAGCTCACGGCACTCGTCGTCGGCAAGAATCGCCTGCCATTCGTCAGCCGTGTATCGCTGCGGCTGCTCCATCATTCGGAACAGCAAATCGGGTTTGTTCAGTTCGTGGTTCATCATTCACAATTCAGGGTTTGACGTAATTGACTGAGCGCACGGCGCAGATGCTTGTAAACAGTCGTTTCGCTGACTTCGAGCCGACTGGCAATCTCCTTGAAGGTGATGCCGTCGCGGAAGTGCTGCACGATGATGTCGCGGCAGACGGGCGGATGCAACTGCTCGATGCCCCGATGCAGGGTTTTCAGTTCTTCTTCGATGTGGTTCGTCGGCGCAATCGTCGTTTCGAGGTCGAGCAGATAGCTTTTTTCGACCCGTTCTTGAATCCGTCGGCTCCGAATCACGTTCAGGCATCGGTTTCGCACGCTTGTAAGCAGATACGACTCGATGGTTTCTTCCTTGAGGTCGCTATGGCCGTCAAGGAGTCGGGCGAAGATGTCGTGCACAACATCCTTGCTCTCCGCATCGTCGTGCAGATACACGGTGGCCAACCGATACATCCGACGGTAATGCTGCTTGAACAACTTCTCAAGTTTTTGCTCTGCCATACATTCTTAATACACACTTAATACACACGAAAAACTATTTACTAAACCCCAAACGGCAACTTTTTTCGATTTCCGGTGAAAAAACTAACTCTTTCCACTGAGAATTTTTCGTCGCAACCCTTTCACGGCTGGCTTGTAATAGTCGATTTCCATTGCTTCGAGCGTGCGCATGAACTCGTCGGACAGTTCGGGATAGAACTGGCACATTCGGAAAGCGAGTTTCATGCAAAGCGACTGGATGCCGGAAAACTCGTCGAGGCGCGTCATGTGGTCGAAACAGAAGTCGAGAAAGTCGGTTCGCAGGTCATCTTCGCCCATTTTCAGACGCTCGACAATGTTCAACGACAAACGGCGAACGGAAGGATTTTCCGTCTGCATGGCTTGGTCGATGAAATCGTTGAGAATGGCTTGCAGCGCCGATAATTCGGTGTCGTTGGCCTTCGTCAGCCCCCAAAGGGCACTTCGAGCCACGCGGAAATCGTCGTCGAAAGCGTAACGACGGGCGAATCCGAGAAAATCGCCCTCGGACTTAATGTCCCGATAAATCTCTTGCGAACCGCCTTCGCTAAAGGATTTCTGAAGCCTTTCGCGGATGTTCTCCATGAATCAGAACAGCATTATCAGCACATAGAGCCAATGGGCGACGAAAGCGGCGACGAGTCCACCGAAAGTGTGGGAAAGGACGGCTTTCGACGTGAGTTCGCGGTAGCCGAGCGAGTCGAGCATCGCCGTGTGGGTGCTCAAAAAGCCGCTCCAGCACATACCAATGGCGGTGAAAACGGCGATGGCGTTGCCGTCGATCCAACCGTTGGCCATAAAACTCGGAATCAAGCCCAATGCGGCTCCCACAGCACCGAGCGCAGTAATCGGGAACGCGATTTGATGGGGATCCGTAAAGCCGAACAACCACTCGAACACAACATTGATTTTCGAGGCGAGCCACGGCAGCAATTCCGTTCCTTCGTAGGCCGCTCCGGTGTAGGTTCCGTCAGCCGACGGACCAAAGGTGAGCACCATTACGAGCGTCGAGATAATCAGCACGCCAGGGATGATGGCCAAACCAATATCGACACCCGACCGACCGCCATCGAGCAGCGAGTTCAGGATGCGGACGAACAGCGATTTCGGCTGTTCCTCGTCCTCGTTTTTCGCCACGAGCGTGTCTTGTCCGTGGTGCGGATGCTCTGTTGCGGCCTCGTTCGCGTAGTTCGGATAGGCTTTCAGCACGAAATATTGCATAAATCGCGTCGAAACGATACAACCGACGAATGCACCGAACAGTCCGATGAGCGGTTCCTTGAAAAAGCCTTGTCCGACCATGAAAATAATGACGATGAGGCCCATTCCGAAGGCTGTTCCGAAGTTCGTCAGTGAAATCAGTTGGTATTTTTTGAAGTAGGCCGAAAAATGCTTGTCTTTCGACAGGGTGATGATGGCGGGGTTGTCCGACAAAAACGTCAGCACGGCACCCAGCGATGCCACCCCCGGCAGGTTGAAAAGCGGTCGCATCAGCGGACGAAGCAGTTTTTCGAGCAAATCGACCACGCCAAACTCGACGAAAATTTTTCCGACGGCACCCGTCAGCACGCAAATCGCCATCAGATAGAAACAGGTGTTGAGCAGCAGGTCGTGAGCCGTGTGCATCACGGTGTTGAGCATCGGGGCTGCGCCCATTCTCCAGCCCAAAAGCGAAAACAGACCGACCACGATGGCCAGGCAAACGATACCTGAGCGATATTTCAAACTACTCGCAAAATTCTTTGGAAAACGATATTTCAGATGGTATTTCATTGTTTTTAGTGAATAGTGAATAGTGAAAAGTGAATAGTGAAAATATTGTCAAATCGTCAAATTATCGAATAATTTGTAAATCGTAAATTGTAAATTGTCAAATTCAATTTCTGATTCTCCACGTCAAACCGACATCGACGACCGACTGCTTATCGCGCAGAACGCCGTCGGGATTGGTGTTTTTGCCCGTCACATAACTGTAATTCGCGTGAAGTCGCACGCGGTCGTCGCTCAACGGATAATACTCCACTCCACCGCCGAATCGCGTCAGTTCCGTGCCCGGCATCACCGTGATGTCAGCCACGTTGTCGGTGTTGTTCACGTCGTAGCTCACCTTCGCAAAAAGGTTGACTTTCTCGGTCGGCATATACGACAATTCCGCAGCCACCGAACAGTCTTTCAACAAAAACGTATGACCGCTCACAGCACGGTTTGTGAAGTCGATTTCTGCCTTTACTTGACGTGAAAGTTTTACTTCATTGCCGAGTGCTATGTAATTGATATACTTTCCCTTACCATACGCAAGCATATTCACCGACCAAAGCGTCGAAAGAAATCCGTGACGGCCCGACCAAAACAGGTTGAAGGCATAAATATCCTTGCCGCCCGAATAGTTTCGGAACGGACTTTCGCAAATCTGGAAAGTCAGGTTGTCGCGCCCTTTGTTCAAGCCAATCGTCGCACTGGCACCCCATTGGTAGCACGGAACATGCTGCCAAAACTCCGAACAGAAATACAGCTCGATCGGGGCGCGGTCGTACTCGTAACCACCAATCTGAACCACCTGCTTACCGCCCGACAGCGTCAGCCAGTCGTTCGCCTGCCAGTCGAGCGTCAGAAAGTCCGTCGCATCGAAAAAACTGCTGTTTTTGCTAAATTTGTTCAGTCTGTGGCGGAAGTTGTAGGAAAGCGCATCCGTCAGGTTTCCCGACACGACGACATTCAGGAATTTCCCTTTGAAACCCGTCTCGCCATCGACCACTTCGCCATCGACATACTCTCGTTGATAGTCGCCACGCGCCTCCAAGCGCAAGTTCACCTTTCTGGACTCCTGCGCCTGCATCGTCGCACAAACGGCCAAGGCACAGCAAATCATTTTCAATTTCATTTTTATCGTTAGTTTTTAGTTATCAATATTCCACTTCACACTCCTCACTTCACACTCCACACTTCACACTCCACACTTCACACTCCTCGTTTCACCATTCAGCGTGCAAAGGTAATGCAATAAATTGGAATATTTAAACAAAAATCAAAAAAAATCATCATCATCATCAAAATTTTTCATTTCAAGGCACCGAATCTTCGTTTAACAAAATTTAACTACGGAAAAATTGATTTTTTGTACGACTTATCTATTTTTTTATTAATTTTGCATCGTTTTTCGAAAAATTATTTATTATTTTATTGATTTTCAAGCAGTTATGTCGATTATTCGCATATTTGCTGTAAGTCAGTAATTAAGAAAAGAGGAGTTTGAAATGAGACAACTAAAGATTCAGAAAAGCATTACCAACCGTTCGAGCGAAGCTCTGGACAAGTATCTTGTTGAAATTGGCCGCGCCCCGTTGATTTCCATCGACGAGGAGATTGAACTGGCCCAGAAAATCAAGAAAGGCGGTCCAGAAGGCGAGAAAGCCAAAGACAAACTCGTGACGGCCAACCTGCGTTTTGTCGTGTCGGTGGCGAAGCAGTACCAGCATCAGGGTCTGACGCTGACCGACCTCATTGACGAGGGCAACATCGGCCTGATCAAGGCAGCCCAGAAGTTCGACGAAACGCGCGGTTTCAAGTTCATCTCCTACGCCGTCTGGTGGATTCGCCAGTCGATTCTGCAGGCCATCGCCGAGCAGAGCCGCATCGTGCGCCTGCCGCTGAATCAGGTGGGTTCGCTCAACAAAATCAACCACGAAATCAACCGTTTCGAGCAGGAACACCACCGTCAGCCGTCGGTGTCGGAACTGGCCGAGGCCACGAAACTCGACGAAGAGAAAATCGGACAGTCGATGATGGCCGACGGTCACCACGTGTCGATTGACGCGCCGTTCCAAGATGGTGAAGACAACTGTATGCTCGACGTGATGCCCTCGGGCGACGACAGCCGCACCGACAAGCAGGTCGATCACGAGTCGATGGCGCTCGAACTCAATTCCGTGCTGAACAAAGTGCTCAAAGAGCGCGAAATCACGATTATCCGCGAGTGTTTCGGCATCGGATGCCCCGAAAAGGGCCTCGAGGAAATCGGCGACCGCCTCGGTCTGACCCGCGAGCGTGTGCGCCAAATTCGCGAAAAAAGCATCGCCAAGCTGCGCGACTCGGGCAACGCCCGCATCCTGATGAAATATCTGGGATAAAATGAAAATCCCCTTGACTGTCTATAAAGCCAGCGCCGGTTCGGGAAAAACGTTCCGGCTTGCTGTCGATTACATCAAACTGCTGGTGGAAGACCCGACGGCCTACCGCCGCATCCTTGCCGTGACGTTCACCAACAAGGCGACCGAAGAGATGAAAATGCGCATCCTGACGCAACTCTACGGCATCAGCCACCACTGCAACGACGGCGAGACGCAGGCCTACATCGACATCATCACGAAAGAAACGGGACACAATGCCGAATTTGTGCGCCAACGAGCCGCCATCGCCCTCGACAACCTGCTGCACAACTACAGCTATTTCCGCGTGGAAACCATCGACTCGTTTTTCCAGAGCGTGCTGCGAAACCTCGCCCGCGAACTCGACCTCACGGCCAACCTGCGCATCGAACTCAACGACACGCAAATCGAGCAGCAGGCCGTCGGCAACCTCATCGAAAGCCTTGACACGAATAGCCAAGAACTGACGTGGATTCTCGACTATATCAACGAAAACATCGAAGAGGACAAGTCGTGGAACATCATTTGGAAAATCGAAAAGTTCGGCGAGAATATTTTCAAGGACATTTACAAGCAAAACAGCCAGGAAATCAACGAGAAACTGCACGAAAAAGACTTTTTCAAGTCATACACGAAGCGCCTGCGCTCGATTCGTCAAGAGGCCGAGGCCGATATGCAGCAATTCGCCACGGATTTTTACGAAAAACTACATCAGCAAGGCATCGACGTCAGCCAATTTTCCAATGGAGAGCGCGGCGTGGCAGGCTATTTCAAGAAACTCGCCAATCGCAAGTACGACGACAAGGATTTGGTGAACGCGACAATGGTAAAAGCCCTCGACGACCCGATGGCGTGGCTGAAAAAGGCCGACCAAACGCCTGGAACGCCACTCTACTCTGCCGTGATGAATGTTTTTCATCCGCTGTTGCTCGAATCGGAGAAGAAACGACCCCAAAACCTGCGACTCTACAAGTCGGCCGACCTCACGCTGCGCCACCTGAGCCAACTGCGCCTGCTCAACAGCATCGACAAACACGTGCGCGAACTCAACAAACAGAGCAACCGCTTCCTGTTGAGCGACACGCAGGGCATTCTCAACGCACTCATCGGCGACGACGACTCGCCCTTCATCTACGAGAAAATCGGCACGCAACTCGACCATATTATGATCGACGAATTTCAGGACACGAGCACCATTCAATGGAAGAATTTCAAAGTGCTGCTGAAAGAATGTATGAGTCGCGAAGGCGCGTCGAACCTCATCGTGGGCGACGTGAAACAGAGCATCTACCGCTGGCGGTCGGGAGATTGGCGACTGCTGAACGACATCGAATCCGAATTTCCGACAGGACAAATCGAGGCGGTGGCAATGAAGGCCAATTACCGCTCGTCGAAAAACGTCATCGACTTCAACAACGCTTTTTTTGACGTGGCGAAAGGCATCGAAATCGCGGACATCGCTGAGGAGAACGCCGAGGGAAGCGAGAAAATGAAACGTGCCTACGAGGATGTGGCACAGGAGCAACCGGAGAAGACGCAACGGAAAAACAAAGGTTTCGTGCGCGTGGAACTGCTGTCGGCCGAGGAGTATCAAGAACGGACGCTCAGCCATCTGAAAAGGTCTATCGAACAACTGATCGACGCGCAGATTCCCGAAAAGGAAATCGCCATTCTCGTGCGCTCGAACAGCACCATCCAACTCATCGCCGACTACCTGATGGCGGAAATGCCGCAGGTGAAAATCCTCTCTGACGAGGCGTTCCGACTCGATGCGTCGATGGCGGTGAACGTGCTGGTGGAGGCGATGCGGTGGCTCGTCGAACCCGACAACGAAATCGTCACGGCCTATCTGGCGAAGGTCTATCAAAACACGATTCTCGGCAATGGCATCAGCGAACTCGAACTGAAAACCGAAAAACTGCCGACGTCGCTCATCAACGAACAAGAACGCCTTCGCTCGCTGCCGATTTACGAATTGGCGGAGCGGCTTCACGGCATTTTCGAATTGGACAAAATCAGTGGCGAATCGGCCTATCTGTGCGCTTTCTACGACCAACTGAGCAAGTTTCTGACCGACAATATGGCCGACCTCGAAGGTTTTTTAAAGGTTTGGGACGAAAATCTGCATAAAAAAACGATTCAAAGCGACGGAATCGACGGAATCCGCCTGCTCACCATCCACAAGAGCAAGGGCCTTGAGTTCGACAACGTGCTGCTGCCCTTCTGCGACTGGAAACTCGAGCAATCGTCGCTCATTTGGTGCCAGGCCGACGACGCGCCTTTCAACGAACTGCCGCTGATTCCCATCGATTACAATGCCAACAAAATGCGAGGTACGGTCTATGCCGACGACTACCTCGACGAGCACCTGCAAAACACGGTCGATAATATGAACCTGCTCTACGTGGCTTTTACGCGTGCGCGCAATAATCTCTTTATAGTCGGGCGCAAAGGGCTGAAAGGCACGCGCTCGCAAATCATCGCCGATTCGATTGAAAAAACAGCGGAAACGCTCGGTGGAACGCTGAAAATTGAAGAGAATGAAACCGTTTTCGAGTATGGCGAACTGACGCAATATTCGTCCAGTAAAAAGTCGTCGGACAATGTTTTCAAGCAGAAATCGACCCCGATTGCAATGCTGATGACCCACTCGGAATGTCGCGCCGAATTTCGCCAAAGCAACCAAAGTCGGCAGTTTGTCGAACAAGAAAACGACCAACCAAACTACATCCAACTCGGCAACATTCTTCACGAACTTCTTTCGACTATTCGCACCGCCGACGACATCCCCGAAGCACTCCGAAAATTCGAGTCGGACGGCATTCTCTACAACGAGGAAATCACTCGCGAAAAGTTGTCGGCATTGTTAAAGAAACGATTTAATAATAATCAGATAAAAGATTGGTTTTCAAATCGTTGGAATATTTTTAACGAATGTTCGATTTTGTTCATCGACCCCGAAACAAACCAAGTAAAATCGAGGCGACCCGACCGCGTGATGACCGACGGAAACGAGACCATCGTGGTCGATTTCAAGTTCGCCACACCGACCGAAGACCACCAAAAACAGGTCGCCGAATATATGGAACTGCTCACCCGAATGGGACTGCCCGACGTGAAGGGTTATCTGTGGTATGTCTATAACAATCAAATCGTGGAAGTCAATGGAAAATAGTTTTCTCAGATACGTCGCCGAAGACCTCATCAGCAAGTTCGGAACGAAACTCGCCAACGTCGCCGTCGTGTTCCCTAACAAGCGTGCGTCGCTCTTCCTCAACGACCACCTCGCCCGACTCGCCGACCAGCCCGTCTGGAGCCCGTCGTACATCACCATCAGCGACCTGTTTCGCCACCACAGCACGCTCGAAGTGGCCGATTCGGTAAAACTCGTCTGCGACCTCCACCGCGTTTTCACCGCCGTCACGGGCAAGGACGAGACGCTCGACCAATTTTTCTCGTGGGGACAACTGCTGCTTTCCGACTTCGACGACATCGACAAAAACCTCGCCGACCCGCGCCGCGTCTTCGCCATCCTTCGCGACATCCACGAACTCGACGACACGTCCTATCTCTCCGATGAGCAGAAGCAACTTCTCGCCAAGTTTTTCGCCAATTTCCAGCCCGAAAAGGCCGACAGCCAACTCAAGCAAAAATTCCTGACAATTTGGAATAAACTCTACGAGATTTACACGACGTTCAACGCCCGACTCGAAGAGCAAGGTCTGGCTTACGAAGGTCGTTTGTATCGGCAGGTGGCGGAACTCGACGAGATTGATTTCCAATACGACACCTACGTTTTCGTGGGCTTCAATATGCTGCAAAAAGTCGAACAAAAACTCTTCGAACGCCTCAAACAGCAGGGACGTGCCCGTTTCTACTGGAATTTCGACGATTATTATATGAAAAACCACCACGAAAGTGGCCATTTCATCCGTCAATATCTCGACAAATTTCCCAACGAACTCGACAACAAAAACGAGAAAATCTACAACCATCTCGCACAACCGAAAGACATCGCCTATATCTCGGCAAAAACCGACACCGCACAGGCTCGATTCGTCAGCCAGTGGTTGCTTGAAGAGGGGAAAAACCGCATCGCCGACGGTCGCGACACGGCCATTATGCTCTGCGACGAAAACCTGCTGCAAAGCGTCGTCCACGCGCTGCCCGAAGAAGTCAAAAAGGTCAATATCACGACGGGCTATCCACTCGCGCAGTCGCCCTTCGCCACGCTCGTCAATCTACTCATCGCCCTGCAAACCGACGGCTACGATACCAAGCGCAAACGCTTCCGCCAACGCTATCTCGACCGCGTACAGCGACATCCTTACGCCATCTATTTCGACTTTGATACATTTATCAATTCATCGACAAAAGAACTCTCAACTCTCAACTCTCAACTCTCAACGATTACGGACATCCTGCAGCACATCGGCACCGAAGCCCGCGACAACGACGACCCCTTCTTCCAAGAGTCGCTGTTTCGCACCTATACACTGGTGAATCGGTTGAAAACGCTCGTCGAAAATGGCGACCTCGACTGCGACCTGACCACCTTCCGCCGACTGCTCAACCAACTCATCCAATCGACCACGATACCCTTCCACGGCGAACCTGCCGAGGGACTGCAAATTATGGGTGTGCTCGAAACGCGAAACCTCGATTTCAAGCACGTTCTCGTGCTGTCGGCCAACGAAGGAAACATGCCGAAAAACGTCAGCGACTCGTCGTTCATCCCCTACTCCATCCGCAAGGCCCACGACCTCACCACCATCGACCACAAAGTCGCCATCTACGCCTATTATTTCCACGCCCTGCTGCAACGCGCCACCGACATCGCCCTGCTCTACAACAACGCCACCGAGGACGGAAATCGCGGCGAAATGACCCGTTTCATGCTCCAATTTATGGTCGAGTCGTCGCAGAACATCCAGAAATTCCACCTCGCACCTACCTCTAACATCCAACCACCAACCACCAACCACCAAGAAAATTCAAAATTCAAAATTCAAAATTCAAAATTCACCCTCTCCCCCACCGACATCAACCGCTACCTGCGCTGTCCGAAACTCTTTTTCTATCGCAACATCGCAGGCATCCACGAGACCAACAACGCCGACGCCGACGACATCGACAGCCGCGTTTTTGGAAACATTTTCCATCGTGCCGCCGAACTCATCTACAAGAAAATCGGCACGAATCGCCTCTTGCAAAAATCCGACCTCGAACCCTATACCAAAGAGCCCCAACAGATTGAAATGGCCGTCGATCAGGCGTTTGAAGAGGAATTTAAAAATATTTTATCATCGAGAAACAACTCGCAACTCTCCAGTCTCAACTCTCAACTCTCACTAAACGGCCTCCAAATCATCAATCGGCGAGTCATCATCGACTACCTGAAGCGACTTTTGGAAATTGACCAGAAACTCACGCCCTTCACCGTCATCGACGTGGAAACCCCCATCCGCCACGAATTTACGGTTCACGGCCAACCCATCACCATCAAAGGCATCATCGACCGCCTCGACTGCATCAAATCTCCCCTCTCCGACGGGAGAGGGGCTGGGGGTGAGGCTTCCCAAATCCGCGTCATCGACTACAAAACCGGTGGCAAGACCGCGAAAACGATTGACTCCGTCGAAGAAATTTTCGACCCAGCCAACATCACCAAGAAACACAGCGACTACTACCTCCAAACCCTGCTCTACGCCACCATTCTCGAAGAAAATCCGAACCTCATAAACTTCCCCCTTTCAGAGGGGACTGAGGGGGGCTCCCCCATCTCCCCCGCCCTCATTTTCATCCAACACACCAGCGGCGACAACTACGACCCCACGCTTTGTTTCGGCAAAGAGCCCATCAGCGACATCCGCCAGTATAAGGACGAATTCAAACAACGACTCCAGCAACTGCTCGAAGAAATTTTCGATCCGTCGCAAACCTTCCCACCCACCGACGACCTCGACCGCTGCAAAAACTGTCCGTACAAGAAAATTTGTCGGTGAAAATTGGTTGTATTTATCAGTTAGTGGGGTACAAATTGTACCCCTTTTGTATATGATGGTCGAAAATTAGGGAGAAAAAACAAAAAAAATGAGTTTTCTCTTCAATAAATGGTTTTTCTCGGAAAAAATTCGTATTTTTGCAAGGTCTATGCCCAAATAACCATTGGGCAAGACAACTACATAGTGGAAAAGCGACACTGATGCGCTGTTTTTGACCGTTTGAACCTGAGAAACTCAAATCCAAATCAAAGACAAATGCAGAGGTCGCCTACGGGTGTGTATATATACGCAGCCGGAGTGTGCCGAGGGTACTTGTGCCCTCATGCACACTTTTGGAGCATTCGTATATACGCCAACGTGGGTATCAACTCTGCCTGTTTTATTTGGAAGGCTTCTCAGGGCCTAAACGGTGAAATGGGCAGATGAAGATACCCCGTTTTTCATATGTGGTTCAAAACAGATTACTAACGATTCTGACATTTGGGTATCAGTCAGAGCATTGTGGTAGGCTGATGGCAAATATTGAAAGCAGGCTTTTTCAAAAAAATACGACAAAAAGCGAAGAAGTCAATTTTAAGAAGAACTTTTGCGAAAAGTACTTTGATAAAGGTTCGTGGGATTTGGATGTTTTGAACCAAGTCGATGTTCTTCTGAAAAATAGAAAAGGGAAAACCCTTTTGTATATAGAATCAAAATTCAGAATCGTTAACGAAACCCAACGTCGCAGAGCCATTGCACAAGTCATTCTTACCAACAAAAAACAAGAGGCTATTATTAGCCATGTTGCAATTATCTATCTTGATGCACACAATGACGATGTTCTTGAACTAATTGACTGTTCGGACGACTCCGTGATGTATAACAACGATATCAACTGGAATGCAGAAAAGGCGAGCAACCCAACAAAAGATGCTGTCGATAGGATAAATGACCGCGTGAAAGGCAAAATAATACAATACAAAAATAACGAAATCATCGATTTCTACAAAGGCTTTAAGAAAAATCAAGAAACAAAGATTAACATTACCGAGAAGAATTTTAATGTCATTTATAACCTTTGGAAGAATGAAGTCCATTTTAAAGAAACTATCGAAGACGAACAAGACCGCATCAACCTTTTCTTAGTGGATCTTCTTAACGGCACGAAATACAAAAAGTCAATCTTCACCGACATTATTGAGCACACTTTGTTTGATAGTGTAAAAGTAGGAGAAAAAGGGGAAGATACTGACGAACCATTAATACGCGAAGGAACAAACCTCAGCAACTATGTGATGATGAAAAATGACGAAGTCATTGATGGCTTTAAATATTCAGGGACCCAACATTCTTATTATTATACAATAGCCAATTCAGAAGAATACAACTTTTTTTGGAACCGATACAAGCGACCACCCGAGAAACACGAATTCATGAATATTCTGGAGCGAAGTAGTAAATTGTATTCCGAAAAATACAGGCGAGACACAGGCGGCGAATACACGCCAACTTGCTTTGTGGAACTACAGAACAAGATTTTACAGAAATACTACAATATGGACGATTATATTGTCTGTGACCCATGCGCCGGAGTCGGAAATCTTGAAAATCAGTTTGGCAAAGATTACAAGCAATATTGCTACCTTTCCACGTTAGAGCAAATGGATGTGGATACCTGCAAAATTAAAGGATTTGAAAACACAATCAAATACGATTATCTGAAAGACGACGAGCAGCCTCAATGGAAATATAAGGGTAGGAAACTCCCTATTGAGGAAATTGCAAAACTTGAAGGTCGCAAACTGATGATTGTGATGAATCCGCCTTATCAACGAAGAAGTGGTTTTACATACGATCTCGCTTTGGAGTTTTTCATCAAAGTTTTAAACCTTCATCCAAATGTAATTGTATATTATTGCAAGACAGAATTCTTCCTTCGCGATACTATTTCTGTTTTTGTTGAATCTGGATATAGAATCGTCTCACATGTATTCAGCAATGCCAAAGAAACATTTTTATTATCAGAATGGCCAATAAGTCAAATAATTTTCGACAAAGAAAGAGGGGATGACTTCTCTGAAGCATATATCAAATGTAAACGCTATGAGTTAAATAGGAAACACGAGGTTTTGGAATACAAAGGAGATTATACATACGACAATAATCGCCCAAATTTAATTGTAAACATTGAAAATTGTTTAAAAACACATAAACAAGGTATGAGATTAGGCCAATGGACGAATCAAAATTATTGTTTGGTTATCAGCAATAAAAACACCCACAACCAAGCTATCACAACAGAAAATCTGGAGTTTGCATTGTTATTAAAAGGAATCAATTTTAATACGCATGGAAAATATTTTGAGAAAAGTGATATGGTGTACAAAGGAGAGGTGAAAAATATCTCTGCAGAACTAAAAAGTGATGCCATTATGTTCTCATTATTTTACAAAGGAAATGCATTTTCAAACAAAGAGGGGTACAAAAATTACTTAATGCCTTTCACTGCAGAAGAATTGGGATGCGCGAAAAACGACTTGAACGTATTATTTTCAGTAACAGCTGATATATTTACAGAAGCATCAGAATCAAAACCATTTGATTTTAGAGACTTTTTTAGTCAATTTGACTTCTCAGAAGAAGCAGAGAATTTATATCAAGCAGCACTTGAAATCTTCAAATATTATCATCGCAGCGAAGAATATTCTGACAAAGACTATAACGATAGTTTCTACGATATTACCAACGCCATTATGGGCAAAAATGTAAATTCTTTCAAAACATTAGAAAAAGAAAATGACAAAAGAATCACAAAGGTAAAAACCACCAAAGGGACAAAAGGCTTTGGAAGAAATACCATTAAAGAGTTCGTTAGAAGTAAAGAACTGCCTATTTTCGTTAAGTTTTTTGATGCTCGGGATGTTTTAGCAAGGAAAATCAACAAACAATTACTTGACCAAAATCTCCTATTGTGGGAAAGGGAAAACATTTATTAAAAAGATGATTTAATCTAAATTCATCATCATGAAAAATCCCCTCAAACTTTCGTCTGAGGGGATTTTGTTTTAAATGGGGTTATTGGTTATATTTCGGCCTATCTTCTGCGGCAAAAAGAGCGTCTGATTCGCTCGTCCCGTATTCATACAGGGTGTCACTCGGCAAGTCATCGACCAACAGGCGGATGTTAAATTTTACTTCGTTGGACATTTTTTATCTGAAAAATTTATTGTATTCAAAAATTTTTCGTACATTTGCATACATGAAAGGGATTCGGAAAATAATTGCTAATTTAGCCCTGCTCGTCGCCGCAGTTTCTCTGGTGGTGACTATCGTCGGGTTCTTTTCCCATTCTTTCCACGGGAAGGCTTATTCTCTGCTTGCTTTCTGTATTTGTCTCGTGGCATTGATCGTTTATTTTGTGGCTTGCGGATTCCGTAGCAGCGAGGAATATGCGGAGTATATCGAGCAGCGCGAAAAAAACACCAAAAACGTCATCGTCGCTAATTTCCGAAACAAATAAAAACCCCCCTCAAAACATTGTGTCTTGAGGGGATTTTTGCTTGTAGAATAAAATTGCTTTACCCGATGTCCTGCAAAATCTCACTGAGTGTGGGATGGATGTGGACAATGTCGCGAAGTTGTGCGAGGGTTGTGTCGCGGTTCATCAGAGCCGCGATTTCCTGCACGAGGTCGGCGGCGTGGGCTCCGAGGATGTGACAGCCGATGATGCGGTCGTCGGCATCGGTGAAAAGTTTCGCGATGCCCTCGGTGGCCTCGATGGCGAGTGCCTTGCCGTTGGCGCGGTAGTAGCCTTTATGGCAGGTGAACTCGCGGCCTTCGTCCTTCAACTGGTCCTCGGTCGGGCCTACGCTGGCGGCTTCGGGATTGGTGAAGACGGCAGCCGGCATAATGTCGAGGCGAATCGAGTCGTTGCGTCCGAGAATCGTGTTCACCACGCGGATGCCCTGCATCGTGGCGGCGTGGGCAAGCAACTGACGGCCATTGACGTCGCCGATGGCGAAGATTCGGGTTCCGCCATCCGACTTCTTATCGGGCGAGGCGACAACCTCGAAGGTGTCGGGATTGACCTTGATGCCTACGCGGTCGAATTCGATGCCTGCGCGGTCGAGATTGAGGTTCTCGACATTGGGCGTGCGACCCGTCGCCACGAGGATGACATCGGCCTCGACCGACTCTTCCTTGCCCTTGCGCTCGAAGGTGACGGTGCCACCCTCGACCTGCTTCACACCTGCGCCGAGATAGAACTTCACGCCGCGTTTTTCGAGTTGCTTGCGCAGTCGCTTGGCGATGTCGCTATCGAGTGCAGGCAGACATTCCTTGAGGTATTCGACGACGGTGACTTCGCTGCCGAAACTGGCGAACACACTGGCAAATTCCATACCGATAACGCCTGCGCCGATGATGCAAAGTCGCTTCGGAACTTCCTGAATATCAAGAAGTTCGGTCGAGGTGACGCAATTTGGCCCAGTGATGCCCGGAATGGGCAGGATTTTCGTGCGCGAACCCGTTGCGATGATGATGTTGTCGGCCTTGAACTGCTGCACGACGGTTTCTTCATCGACAGTTGAAACCACTTCGACGGTGTTTGCATCGAGGAAATGGCCGTGTCCGTGTACGAAAGTGATGCTGGGCTGCTGCATCATCGATTCGACACCCGTGCGCAGTTGCTCGACAATCTGCTGCTTGCGCTCGACAACCTGCTGGAAATCGAACGACTGGCGAATCTCGGCCAGTTCGGCATCGTGGCAGAACGCTTTCGTGGGAATACATCCGCAGTTCAGACAGGTGCCACCCGCCTGTGCGCTCTCGACGATGACGACTTGCAGGCCGTTTTTCGCCGCATATTCGGCAGCACGATAGCCGCCCGGACCGCTGCCGATGATGATTAAATCCGATTTATTCATTGAACATTGAAGATTGAACATTGAACATTGAACATTATTGTTCGGCTTTCAACTGACGCCACGTGACAATCGGATGTTTGGCGGCGAGCACGTCATCGACACGTCCGATGGGCGTGTTGTGGGGTGCTGTTTTCACCAGTTCGGGGTCGTTCTTGGCTTCTTCGGCAATGCATCGCATCACGGCAATGAAGCTGTCGAGCGTCTCCTTCGACTCGTTTTCCGTCGGCTCAATCATCAGGCTCTCGTGGAAGAGCAGCGGGAAGTAAATCGTGGGTGCGTGATAGCCGTAGTCGAGCAGTCGCTTCGCCACGTCCATCGTCGTCACACCAGTCGATTTGTCTTTCAGGCCGTCGAACACGAATTCGTGCTTGCAGAGTCCGTCGATTGGCAGTTCATAGACATCTTTCAACGACTCCTTGATATAGGTTGCGTTGAGCGTGGCGAGCGGACCCACCATCTTGATGTTCTCGCGCCCGAGCGTGAGGATATAGGTGTAGGCCTTGAGCATCACTGCAAAGTTTCCGAAGAAATTGCCGACGCTGCCAAGCGTCTTCTCGTAGTCGCCTGTTTCAACGTGGAAGGCAACGCCGTTTTCATCGTCTTCGCGCAACACGACACGCGGTGTGGGCAGGAATTGCTCCAAACCTTCGCGCACGCCGACGGGACCGCTACCGGGACCGCCACCGCCGTGAGGTGTCGAGAATGTTTTGTGCAGGTTGATGTGCATCACGTCGAAGCCCATATCGCCCGGACGACATTCGCCGAGCATCGGGTTGAGGTTTGCACCGTCGTAGTACATCAGACCGCCGCAGTCGTGGACGAGTTTCGTGATTTCGGGAATGGCTTGTTCGAAGATGCCGAGCGTGTTGGGGTTCGTCATCATCATCGCAGCCACTTCGTCGCCACACTCGCCGATGAGCCGTTTGAGGTCATCGACATCGACCGTTCCATTGGCAAGGCTCTTGACTTCAACGACATCGAGTCCGCAAACCGCTGCCGAAGCCGGATTCGTGCCGTGGGCAGAGTCGGGAATGAGCACTTTCGTGCGCTTCTCGTCGCCGCGGCTCTCGTGGTAGGCGCGAATGATCATCAATCCCGTCAGTTCGCCGTGAGCACCGGCGCAGGGATTCAGCGTGAACTCGCTCAAACCCGTCAGTTCGGCCAGCGATTCTTGCAGCGCGTAGTACAGTTCCAGCGCGTGCTGGCACGTGTCGGCGGGCTGCAACGGATGAAGTCCGGCGAAGGTCTTCATCGCGGCGATTTCCTCGTTGATGATGGGGTTATATTTCATCGTACACGAGCCGAGCGGATAGAAACCGTCGTTCACACCGAAATTGTTGTGACTCAGGTTCGTGTAGTGGCGCACGACGGTCAGTTCGTCGCACTCGGGCAGTTCTGCCTCGTTCTGGCGCAAAAGAGCCTTCGGCAGTTCGCTCGTCGAGTGTTGAAAGTCGGTTTTCGGCAGCGAATAGCCTTTCCGTCCTGTTTTCGAGAGTTCAAAAATCAGGTTTCCGTATAGTTTGTTATTCATACCTTTTCCTCCTTCATTTGTTTGATGATACTGACTAAGTCGTCGATTTCCTCGCGTGAACGCTGTTCGGTGACGGCGAGCATCAGCGTGTTTTCATCGATTTTCACGCCGGCGGCGATGCCATAGTCGGCACATTCCGAAAGGATGTCGTCGGCCTTGAGGTCGTTGAATGTCACGCAGAACTCGTTGAAGAACGGCTGCTGATAGGTGAGTTTGCAGAGGCCGGTCGCGGTGAGTTCGTCGCAGAGGTAGTGCGCGGCGGCATACGACTGTTCGGCGGCTTCGCGAAGTCCCTGTTTGCCCATCACTGAGAGGTAAATCGTCACGTAGAGCGCCATCAGCGACTGGTTCGAACAGATGTTCGACGTGGCTTTCTGGCGGCGGATATGCTGTTCGCGAGCTTGCAGCGTCAGCACGAAGGCACGCTGGTCGCGGTTGTCCTTCGTCATACCGACGATGCGGCCTGGCATCTTGCGGATGAGTTTCTCGGTGCAGCACATATAGCCGACGCCGGGGCCTCCGAACGACATCGGAATACCGAGCGACTGACCGTCGCCAACGGCGATGTCGGCACCCCATTCAGCGGGTGTCTTCAAGATGGCGAGGTCGGAGGCGACGTTGTTGATGATGAACAGCGCCTTCTGCTCGTGGGCAGCGTCGGCGAAGCCCGTGAAGTCCTCGACTATGCCGAAGTAGTTCGGGGCTTGCACCACCACGCCAGCCACTTCGCCTTCGTTCAACTTGGCGAGCAGGTCGTTGCGGTCGGTCACGCCGTCTTTCTGGGCGATTTTCACGATGTCGATGCCGTGGAATTTCGCGTAGGTCTCGACGACGCGCACAGTTTTCGGATCGACCGTCTCGGAAACGAGCACCTTCGTGGCTTTCTTCGCATTGGCAAACGCCATCATCACGGCCTCGGCAGTGGCGGTCGCTCCATCGTACATCGACGCATTCGAGATGTCCATACCCGTGAGTTCGGTCATCATCGACTGGAATTCAAAGATGTAGTGCAGCGTGCCCTGCGAAATCTCGGCCTGATAGGGCGTGTATGACGTCAGGAACTCGGAACGCTCGATGAGGTTCTGCACGACTGACGGTGCATAGTGGTCATAGACGCCTGCGCCTGCGAAACAGGTGAGCGGCGCGTTGAGGTCGGCCATCGACTCGAACAGTTGGCGCAACTCAATTTCCGACTGGGCCTCTGGAAGGTCATAGTCCTTGCGGAATCGGATGCTGTCGGGCACGTCGGCGTAGAGGTCGCCCAGCGACTTCACGCCCGCCACTTTCAGCATCGCCTGCAAGTCTTCGTCGGTATGGGGAAAGAATTTAAACCCACCCCCGTCCCCTCCCCAAGGGAGGGGCGATTGCTTAGTTTGGCTATTCATAAACTGTTTTTTTTTTGAAATTAAAAATCCCCTCCCCTCGGGAGGGGTTTGGGGTGGGTTCCTATTTCGCGCAGAATGCCTCGTAAGCAGCAGCATCCATCAGGTTGTCGAGTTCTCCCTTGTCAGAGAGTTCCACCTTGATAATCCAGTTTTCGAAAGCGTCTTGGTTGATGAGTTCGGGCTGGTCTTCGAGGGCTTCGTTCACCTCGACAACCGTTCCGCTGACGGGCGAAATCAGGTCGCTGGCGGCCTTCACGCTCTCCACTGCACCAAATTCCTCTTCGGCGCTTACTTCGTCATCGACATCGGGCATATCCACATAGACGATGTTGCCCAGCGCGTGCTGTGCGTAATCGGTGATACCTACATAGGCGAAATCGCCCTCGACGCGTACAAACTCGTGTGACTCGCTGTAATAGAGTCCTTCAATAACTTTTGCCATAATTTTTTGATTTAATTGTTAATTTTTAATTGTTAATTATTTCTTGTAATGTTTGTCATAGAAGCGTTTTTTCACCACCACGCCCGGGAAGGTCTTCTTGCGGATTTGAATCTCAAGTTCCGTTCCGAGTTTCGCGTGAGCCGTCTCGACAAGGGCCATACAGACGCTCTTATCGACCGAAAGGCAGTGGTAGCCCGTGGTCACTTCTCCCACCTGCACGCCGTCTTTCAGCACTGCGTAGCCGTGACGGGGAATCGCCTTGTCAGTCAGTTCGATGCCGATGACGCGCTTCGCCACGCCGTTGGTTTTCTGTTCCAGAAGGGCTTCCTTGCCGATGAATTCTTCTTTCTCGAACTTGCAGAACATCGACAGGCCAGCCATCACGGGCGAAATTTCAGCCGAGAGTTCGTCGCCGTAGAGCGGCAGGCCGACCTCGAAGCGCAACGTGTCGCGACAGCCGAGTCCGCAGGGCTTGCAGCGTCCGCTGGCGATGAGTTTGTCCCAATTTTCGACGATGAATTTGTGGGAACCATAGATTTCAAAGCCGTCCTCGCCCGTGTAGCCCGTGCGCGAGATGATAATGGTCTCGCCGCCGACTTCGAGTTTCTTGGCGTTGTAGAATTTCAGGTCTTGACAGGCCAGTTTTAGCACTTCCTCGACCACCGTCTCGGCCTCCGGGCCTTGCACGGCCAACTGCGCGTAGTAGTCCGACTGATGTTCGAAATTGACGTTGAAGCCCGTGAGTTGCTGCTTCATCCAATCGACATCCTTGTCGATGTTCGCTGCATTGATGACTAGGAAAAACTCCTCGGCACCCATCTTGTAAACCAGCAGGTCATCGACCGTGCCGCCGTCGGGGTAGCACATCATTCCGTAGAACACCTGACCGTCGGGCGCACCGGCCACGTCGTTGGTGAAAATGTGCTGAACGTAGCGCTCAGCATCGGGACCG
>Ga0310690_10003345_pt1 | contig 24233 bp, 20 predicted proteins | sample AusTroGonzalo_MG_2_FD_207661 | JGI IMG/M metagenome (GOLD analysis project Ga0310690, IMG submission 207661) | Bovine rumen microbial communities from tropical cattle in Woodstock, Queensland, Australia - Gonzalo_04 (v2) (version 2) | ecosystem: Host-associated > Mammals > Digestive system >... | reverse complement strand
GCGATGGCCGCGAGGGCTGGGAGGACGCTCTCCTCGACATGGTCACCCTGCATGACAGCAGGGAAGAGCTGCGTATGGAAATAAAGACCGTAATCGTTGTGCTCCAGCTGCTTGCAGAAGTCGCCATAGCCCGCAGCACCTGCCGACGAGACAACGGCAATGCGTTTCACGAGGACGGGCAGCTGCAGCTCCTGGTTATCATGCAGGATGCCGTCGGCCTCCAGCTGTGCCAGGATCTCGCGACGTCGGCGTGCCATATCGCCCATCGTGTAGGAAGGGTCGATATCGACGACATTGAGCGAGTAGCCATACAGTTCATGAAACGCCACCGTCACCTGCACGCGCACCTTCATGCCAGCACGCAGATGCTCGCCTGTGGCACGCTCGAAAAGCGGAGCGAGGGTGTGGTAGGTGCGTGCCCAGATGGTTCCTCGCGCCTTGGCGATGAACGACCGTCCGGCATCGTCCTTCTGCACGAACTCCACGTAGAAATGGCCGTTGGAGGCCAGTCGCGCCTCACTCAGCTCCGCCTCCAGCCAGTAGGTGTCGTCCAGCGTCTGCTCCAGTACGGAGCGAACGAGGGCGTTGAGCTCATAGAGTGTGACGCTGTCCGTAGGCATGGCGCACAAGGGAAGAGGTTATACCAGAGAGTAGAGCAGCAGGATGATGAGCTGCGCAGTGAGGATGCGCAGGAACATGCAGAGCGGATAGACCGTGCTGTAGCCTACGGCGGGCGCATCGTTGTTAGCCGTCTGGTTGGCGTAGGCCAAGGCAGGCGGGTCGGTGTTGGCACCGGCGATGAGACCCATCAGCGTGAAGTAGTTCATCTTATAACGCAGGCGCGCGAGCGTACCTATAATAAGAATAGGTATGACGGTGATGAGGAAACCGGCCCAGACATAGGTGAGACCATCGCCTTCGGTGACCGTCTGCCAGAACGTAGCACCCGCCTTGATACCCACGGAGGCGAGGAAGAGTGCCAGACCGAACTCGCGCAGCATCAGGTTGGCGGAGTTGGTAGTGTAGCTGACCAGGTGGAACTTATAGCCGAAGCGACCGATGAGAATGGCGATGATGAGGGGACCGCCGGCGAGACCCAGCTTCACGGGAGTCGGCACACCGGGGATGGCGATAGGCATCATTCCAAAGACGATACCCACTACAATACCGATGAAGATGGCGGCGAGGTTGGGGTGGTCGAGGCGCTTCACCTCGTTACCCAGCAGCGCAGCCACACGGGCGATGGCATCCTCGGGGCCTACGCAGACGAGCTTATCGCCAATCTGTATGCGCAGGTTGCGGTCGGCGAAGAGGTTCATGCCATTGCGGTGAATGCGGGTGACATTGACACCATAGACGCTGGAGAAGTGGAGCTGACCGAAGGTCTTGCCGTTGACGGCAGGCTGTGTCACGAGTACGTTCTTCGACACCATCCTCACATCCTGCTCATCCCATTCCACCTGATCCTCAGGACCGATGAAAGCGCTGACAGCTTCCCAGTCATCCTCGGCGCAGGTGAGGTAGAGAAGGTCGTCGGTATAGACGACGGTGTCACGATTGGGGATGATGACATGGCCCTCGTGCAACAGACGTGTGCAGACGAAGTTGCGCCCCAGGAAGTCGCGAATCTGCAGGATAGTGCGTCCGTTGAGGGCTTTGTTCTCTGCACGCAAGGTCATGCGGTGCGGCTTGGCATGCGGGTTCTCGTTCTGTTCGCGCTCTATCTCCTCTGCCTCGTGCTTGAGGCTGACGCGGCAGATATAGCGGATGGCGATGATGGCTCCAATGATGCCCACGACACCCAAGGGATAAGCGCAGGCGTAGCCCGACGCAATCTGCGGGACCTCCGCAGCACCCTTATAGATGCTGGCCACCGCCTCCGAGGCAGCACCCAGACCAGGGGTGTTGGTGATGGCACCACAGAGGACACCCGTCATCATGGAGAGGTTCCAGACATTCTCACTACCGTGGATGGAAGGGTTATAGAAGATGATGAAGTAAAGGGCCAACATGGTAATGACATTCAGCCCCACGATGCCCATCGCCAGCATATTGGCTGTGATGCCGCCCTTGGCAAAGCTCTCAAAGAAGCCGGGGCCCACATTCAAGCCTATGCAATAGACGAAGAGGATCAGACCGAAGTCCTGGACATAGTTCAGCACAGCAGGCGTACCCGTGAAGCCAACATGTCCAGCCAGGATACCGGCAAACAATACAAAGGTCACACCGAGTGAGATGCCAAAGAGCTTGAAGCGTCCCAGATAGATGCCGAGCGAGATGACCAACGAGTATAGCACCACGATGTGGGCGATGGAATCGGTGTTGGTGAAAAGGTTGACGAGCCAATCCATGCTTGGAGGGTTATGGTTTAAAGTTTATAGTTTAAAGTTTAATGTTTAGAGCCTCTCGGTTTATTCGGTGGCTAAGGCGAGCTCAACGAACTTGTCGATGGCAGCGCTAATTCCGTCGGGGTTCTTACCGCCAGCCGTAGCGAAGTGGGGCTGTCCGCCGCCGCCGCCTTGCATCAGTTTGGCAGCCTCGCGGATGGCCTTGCCCACGTTGACGCCGTTCTCCTTGACGAGGAGGTCGCTGGCGGCGCAGGTCAGCAGGGGTTTGCCATCATTGATGGAACCGATGCACACAAGGGCGTTCTCCACCTCGGCGCGCAGCTGGAAGGCGATGTCCTTCACGGCCTCGGCGGGCAGGATGGTCTTGCCGCTGATGACACTCACGCCATCTTTCTCCTTGGCGGTGCGCAGCAGCTCGGCCTTGTAGGCCTGTGCTTTCTCGTGGATGAACTCCTCGGCCTGCTTCTTCATGCCGGCGTTCTCGCTGATGAGACGCTCGATGGCTCCCTGCACGTCGGGGATGCCATTGAAGAGCTGGCGCAGCTGTTCCATGCCGTCCTGCAGCTGGTAGAGGGCCTCCTCCACCTTCTGACCGGTGATGGCCTCGATGCGGCGGATGCCGGCAGCCACGCTGCTCTCACCCACGATCTTGAACATGCCGATCTGGCCTGTAGCCTTCACGTGGCAGCCGCCGCAGAACTCCACGCTCTGCCCGAACTGCACCACGCGCACGTGGTCGCCGTATTTCTCACCGAAGAGGGCGATGGCGCCGAGCTCCTTGGCCTTCTCGATGGGAACATTGCGATGGTCCTGCAGGGCGATGTTCTCGCGGATGCGGGCATTGACGATGCGCTCCACCTGGCGCAGCTCTTCGGCTGTCACCTTCTGGAAGTGGCTGAAGTCAAAGCGCAGGCCTTCGGGCGACACGAGCGAGCCTTTCTGCTCTACGTGTGTGCCCAGCACCTCGCGCAGCGCCTGATCCAACAGGTGCGTGGCGCTGTGGTTAGCCTCGCTGGCGTGACGCTTGTCGGTATCCACGCAAGCCATGAAGTTGGCTTCGGGGTGTTCGGGCAGCTTCTTGGCGATGTGCACGGTGAGGCCGTTCTCGCTCTTCGTGTCGATGATGTCGATGGTCTCAAACTCGCTGACGATGACGCCCTGGTCGCCCACCTGTCCGCCCATCTCGGCATAGAAAGGTGTCTTGTCCAGCACAATCTGGTAGTAGGTCTGCTTCTTCTGCACGACGCGGCGGTAGCGCAGGATGCGGCATTCGTATTCGGTGTAGTCCCAGCCCACGAACTCACTCTCGGCGGGAGAACCGCCGAGCACATCCTGCCAGTCATCGGTCTCCACGGCGGCGGCATTGCGGGCGCGCTCCTTCTGCTTCTGCATCTCGGTGTTGAAGCCGGCTTCATCCACGGTGAGGTTGTTCTCGCGGCAGATGAGCTCCGTGAGGTCGAGGGGGAAGCCGTAGGTGTCGAAGAGCGTGAAGGCTTCGGTGCCGCTGATCTCGCTCTTGCCGGCGGCCTTCGTGTCGGCCATCACCTTGTCGAGGAGCTTGATGCCTGTCTCCAGCGTGCGCAGGAAACTCTCTTCCTCTTCCTTCATCACCTTGTCGATGAGTTCGCGCTGTGCCACCAGCTCGGGGTAGGCCTCGCCCATCTGCTCAGTGAGCGTGGGCAGCAGCAGGTGCATGAACGGACGCTTCTGACCCAGGAAGGTGTAGGCGTAGCGCACAGCACGGCGCAGAATGCGGCGGATGACATAGCCCGCCTTGGCGTTGGAGGGCAGCTGACCGTCGGCGATGGAGAAGGCCACGGCACGGATGTGGTCGGCGATGACGCGCATGGCAACATCCACGTCTTCGCTCTTGCCGTACTGCTTGCCGGAGAGCTGTTCGATGGCCTTGATGGTGGGCTGGAAGACATCGGTGTCGTAGTTGGAGTGCTTACCCTGCAGGGCGCGCACGAGACGCTCGAAACCCATGCCGGTGTCGATGACATTCATGCCCAGAGGCACGAGCTTGCCGTCGGCCTTGCGCTCGAACTGCATGAACACGATGTTCCATATCTCGATGACCTGCGGGTCGTCCTTGTTGACGAGTTCGCGGCCGGGCACCTTGGCTTTCTCCTCGGGTGTGCGGCTGTCAAGATGGATCTCGGAGCAGGGACCGCAGGGGCCCGTGTCGCCCATCTCCCAGAAGTTATCGTGCTTGTTGCCGTTGATGATGTGGTCGGCGGGTACGTGCTTCGCCCAGAAGCCGGCGGCCTCGTCGTCGCGGGGGATGTTCTCCTCGGGCGAGCCCTCGAAGACGGTGACGTAGAGGTCTTTGGGGTCGAGGCCGATGACATCTACCAGGTACTCCCATGCCATGTCGATGGCGCCCTCTTTGAAGTAGTCGCCGAACGACCAGTTGCCGAGCATCTCGAACATCGTGTGGTGGTACGTGTCGTGTCCCACCTCTTCCAAGTCATTGTGCTTACCGCTCACGCGCAGACATTTCTGCGAGTCGGCGCGGCGGCGCGGTTCAGGGTCTTTGGTGCCGAGGATGATATCCTTCCACTGGTTCATGCCAGCGTTGGTGAACATAAGTGTGGGGTCGTCCTTGACGACCATGGGGGCTGAGGGCACGATGGTGTGGCCCTTCTGTGCGAAGAACTGCTTGAAGCTCTCGCGGATTTCGTTGGCTGTGCGAAACATCTGATAACTCTTTATAGTGAATAGTGAAAAAGTGAAAAGTGAAAAATAAGAAATACCATTCTATTTCACTCGTACACAATCATGAGATGAAACTTTTATTTTTCATTTTTCATTCGTTCACTTTTCATTGTTTATTATTTTGGCCGCAAAGGTACGAAAAAAAGTTTACGTGACTGTCTATTCTTCTTATTTTTTCGGTTTCTATTTGTCTTTTTTGAGAGAAATGGCGGTTGCGGAGTCGTTGCGTCTGACTGTTATCTTTTTTCCGCGATGGATATAGACGCCGGGCTGCGTAGGCTTTTGCGTCAGCTTAATGCCTTGCAGCGTCCACCAGTCATCGCTGTCGGTAGCATCATCGATGGTTACCTTGGTGACACCGACAAAGGGCGCGAGATCCTGTCACAAATCCAGGAACTCCAGCACCTCCTCTACGCCTACCGCCACGGCCTACGCTGCCACATCTTTCCCGGAATAACCTTACTGTTTAATGAGGCACACACCCGTCATCTCCTTGGGCTGCTCCAGCCCCATGATGTGGAGGACGGAAGGAGCCACGTCTGCCAAGACGCCGCTCTGCACCTTCGCGTGCTTGTTCTCTGTTACATAGATGAACGGCACGGGGTTGACGGAGTGTGTCGTGTTGGGCGTGGCGTCGGCATTGAGGGCATGGTCGGCATTGCCGTGGTCTGCGGTGATAATCGTTTCATAGCCCATCTTGCGGGCCGTCTCCACAATCTCACTCAGGCACTGGTCTATCGTCTTCACAGCCGTCTCGATGGCAGGGTAAACACCTGTGTGGCCCACCATATCGGCGTTGGCCAAGTTCGCCACAATCCAGTCATACTTGTTGGTCTTGAGCGCCTCCACCAGTTTGTCCTTCACCTCGATGGCAGACATCTCGGGCTTCAGGTCATAGGTAGCCACCTGTGGCGAGTTCACCAGAATACGGTCTTCGCCCTCAAACGGCTCTTCACGCCCGCCGTTGATGAAACTCGTCACATGGGCATACTTCTCCGTCTCAGCGATGTGCAACTGCTTCAGTCCCCTGCTGGCAATGTATTCGCCCAGGGTGTTACTCAGCTTCTCCTTGGGGAAGAGGATGTGCACACCCGTGAAAGTGTCGTCGTAGGGCGTCATGCAGTAGTATTGGAGATGAGGAATGGTCCGCATACCCTCCTCTTCCATATCCCGCTGCGTGAGTACGACGGTCAGCTCCTTGGCGCGGTCGCTGCGGAAGTTGTAGAAGATGACCACGTCACCCTCCTTGATACGTCCGTCAACGCTGCTGTTGACGAGCGGCTCCATGAACTCGTCGGTGTTCTTGTGTTCCTCCGTGTGAGAGTCGTAGCACGACTGCACGCCCTCCACCATGTCCGTCACCTGACGCCCTATGCCATGTACCAGCAGGTCGTAAGCCAGTTTGATGCGATCCCAGTGCTTGTCGCGGTCCATCGCGTAGTAACGGCCAATGACAGATGCGATAGCACCCACACCCGCCTCATCCACGTACCTTTGCAAGTCTGCAATAAAGCCCTTGCCAGACCTGGGGTCCGTATCGCGGCCGTCCATGAAGCAATGCAGATAGCAGCGTTCAATACCATACTCCTTGGCGATATCAATGAGCTTCAGAAGATGGTTGAACGAAGCGTGAATGCCACCCGTGGACGTCAGGCCCATCAGATGCACGCTCTTGCCGTTGGCCTTCGCATAGCCGAACGCCGACTTGACCTCCGGGTTCTCCATGATGGAATTGTCGGCACAGGCACGGTTAATCCTCACCAGATCCTGATAGACAACGCGGCCGGCACCGATATTCAAGTGTCCCGTCTCGGAGTTGCCCATCTGTCCGTCGGGAAGCCCCACGAACGCTCCCGACGCCTGCAACTGGGAGTATGGGTAGTTGGCGTACAAGTGGTCGATATAAGGCGTGGTTGTCTGTGCAATCACGTCGCCCTTACTCCTGTCGCCGATACCCCAGCCGTCGAGAACAATCAGCAGCGCTTTCTTGGCGCGATTGCCTCCTTTCGTTCCAGAAGGTGTGGCGTTGTCCGACGAGCACGCGGTGAACACACTGGCGCCGCAGATAAAGAGAAAGGCAAAGATGGCAAATAGTTTCTGTCTCATAGTTCGTAATATTTCGCCACAAAGATACACAATATTTCTTTACGCACATATTTTTTGTGACGAAAAATCCCTCATTCCCTCAAACTTATTGGCTTTCAGCTCGTAAGGGCTGAGGGAATGAGGGATTTTCTCGCCAAAAACTCTATAGAGAAAACTATCAATCATAGATAATATGCGGATGCCGTTCCAATCCAATACACCGACGCCTCGCAGTTACCCACAACGCTACACATCAGCCCAAGCCGCCTCATATTAGGGTCAAAGAATCCACTCATTTACTCCAAACGCTGGTCTCTGGAAGTCGTCTTTAAGGATGCCACTATGAGTAGCGTGGAACTTACGAAACTTGAATTATTTTTATTCAATAAACCAGGGTACGCTTGTCCTCATTGCTAGAGCGATTGCCTCTCCAACCAACGCCAGATTTGCAAGCAAGTAGTGATTAGTGTTACACCCACGAATGGTAGAACCAGCTATCTCTCCAGTTTTTAATAAGCTGTTTCGGAAATCAGTATCGCCAAAGTATGTGGCAGCTCCAATCGCAAATGCTGTTCCTGAAGGGCTAAGGTTGAAAATGATTGGGCCAGAATCAATGTCCATCCCCAACCAACATGTGCGGTCGTAATATTCTCGGATTCCAGTCAATGGACTCCGTTGCATGAAATGCTTCTTCAGTAGTTCATACTGCTCTTGTGCAAAATCTTTATCCACGAAAGTCAGGTAATAGCAGATAAGGGCAGAATAAGAGCCCTTAACAGGCTCAGACAGTTCCGTGCCATTGTAATCCAAGAAAGAATTCAAGATGCCGGTTTCCTTGTCCGTCCATTCTTTCTTTGCCTTATTCAGCCACTCTTTTACTGTGGCCTGGTATCGGTCATCACATTGCCACGTAAAGTTACTCAAAGCGACCAAAGTCACCAACATATCTGGAACATATACTGCTTCATCCGGATAAGTTTGCAGGTTTAAGGTTGGGCTATCTTTCATCCGCCAATTCAATGTACTGCATAGCCTATAATATAGATCGTCATATTTGTCATCCCCTCCAGCCGTTTTATAACCACTAATCATCCAGGCAAGAATGCTCAAATATGACATGTGACTCTTTGGGCTAGCCCAGCTCTCCAACGGGTCTTCGCCCCATCTTGCAGCATCATATTCCCGTAATTCTGGTGACATCACTATTTCTATAAGCCTGTCAATCTGCTCAACAGTTTTTTCTCTTTCGTCTGGATATAAAATACTGATATTCGTCAACGCTGCTGATAACATGGAACATGAATACATTGCCCATTCTCCCTGAAACTGAGAGCCAATTCCTCCTGGCATTTCATTGAGCACTTCTTCAGGTGATACCAAAAGCTTATTCGTAAGATAATTCCTCCTACGCAATATCTCTGTTTTTTCACCTTCAAACGTTCCATGTCCTTTGGTTGAAATAGTCACCCATTGCCATTTCAGTACCACAATGACTGTTATGATGGCAATCGTTTTCAGTATCATTCTATATGGTTTCTTTAGTCGTCTTCCCATAATATTATGAATTTTCGCATGTAAAAAAATTAGTTGAGATATAGCCACAAAAAAGAGCACAGGGATTTCCGTATGTCGCGGGCTAATAGTTTCGATATATGTTTCATGCTATTCTCATTTCTTTAATCATAGATAATGTGCGGATGCCGTTCCGCCGGTGACTTCCAGTCGATATGGAACGCATCTCGCAGGATATCCTTCTTCAGCCGCCATATACTATGGCAAATGCCTATCATCCAGTTCTCGGGTATGAAGACCATGTCCATGAAGGAATCTATGCTTTTTTCAAGGTCTGGCGAGAGGAATGGGCTCAATCTGTCATCCTTTCCCTCCTCCCGATGTGCATTCCACAAGTCATAAGCCCGCATGACCTCCCGTCCTTGGACTTCCTCTTTCTCAGGATAGTCAATCTCAATTCTCGCCCGCGGGTCTATCAGCATGGCGAGTCTCTTCAAGAGCGAGCCGATGCGTTCCACCTCTTTCTGGAAAGACCGCACGTTCTCCTTTTCGGAGCTCCATTTTGACCTTGGGTCAGCCAGCGGCAACAGTATGTCCGGCTCCGTTCCAATCCACCAAACCGACGCCTCGCAGTTATCCGCTACGCTATACATCAGCCAAAGCCGCCTCATCTCAGGATCAAAGAAACCGCTCAGGTCCTTTATCCTGATGAACGCGCTGATGCCCAGCTCCTTCATCTTTGCTTCTGTTAGTACGATGATGTCTGACATGATTTCTGAAACAGTTTATAATTATTGTTTTCACTCATTGGCAATCAGTGCAATCATAGCTATGAAGCCAGCCAATCCACCCGCTAACCCACATACGAGACCTATGGTCTTACCCTTGCTGAAGGTCTTTGTCTCATGGGTATCATATTCGTTGCTCTTCACGTTGTAACATTTGTCGTTCTCGTCGAAATAGAACTCTCGATAGAGCCTCCGCCTTTTGGATACAGCGAGCCCCTCAACGGCCAAACCAACCGAATTGAATTGTTCATATACCAGAACCTCAGAGGTTCTGCCGAAAGAATATGTTCTGTCCGGCGCTCCGAACTTATTCATCACCTGTCTCTTCGTCCAATTCCGATACATCCTGTTGTATTCAGGCTCCAGCGAAGTGGTGTAGGTTTCATAAGTGTAGCACGATGTCAATGTGGCGAGACAGCACACAACAGCCATCCAGCGTGCCATGTTTCTGTAGAAAGATTTCTTAGCCATAGTCGTAGTATCTCATACAGTTTTAGAAAAAGTCCTCACTTTTTCCATGAATCAAAGATGCTAGGCGGATTCGCATATCCCATCTTCTGCCATTTTTCACGTACTTCACCCCACTTCACATCCGTCTTCGTATTACCATTGAGGAAGTAGCGGATGATAAGCATTTGCGTATCGTGGTCCACGTGCTGATAACGCTCCTTCAGTTCTTGCCGTGCCAGTTTGACGTAGTTCCCTTTCTTCTCGATGAGCATCTCTCCCAGCTCTCCGATGGAAGCATCATGGATCTTCGCCTCGCGCCGCTCTAGGTCCTCTTTGAACAACAATTCAAAGACAGCCTGTCGCACTTCATCCTTCTTATCCAACCAACGCGATGTAAACACCCGAACCAGTTCCTCCCTGGTCAGTCCTTTCAGTTTCTCGATGCACGCTTCTACTGCTGTGGGCGTCCAGCGCTGATAATGCGCATTCTTGCACTCAATTAAAATGTATTCGTAGTTTGTCATACCGATAATAATGTTAAGATTCGGCGACAAAGTTACGAATACGGTACGATACTTGCAAGCGAGATTACATCACAAGCCTTGTGAAACTATCATTCTTCCCAAATGATTAGTTCTTGCGACAAATAGATTTTCTTGGGTTCCGCTCTTAATCCATTGATATAATAATTGTCTGCTAAATCATTATCAAATTTTCCAACGAAAGCACCTCGTATCCTTGCACACTTTTCATTGATGGAATTTAGAAGAGGATTGGTCACATCATCTATGCTCTTTCTGATTCTGTCCGTCAAACCATTAGGCTTTAACTTCAAATAGATATCTGTTAGCTCATCTTTATGACTTGGCAAATCCTTGAAACGAATACCATCAGGATGACTAAGGAACAACAGATAAACTGCCTTGACCAAAGGCTCCATGTGGATTTCCATGTTATGGTAATCAGGGAGAATGATTCTATAGTCTTTAGTGATAACAAGGCGACTATATTTCTCATCTGGGTGAAGAATCTTTTCCAAGATAGATTGTGCAATACCGCGCTGGCGAAGTTTCTCAACCCGTTCTCGTATCTCATCTAACAATTCTTCAGTACTTTCCCAATTAATTTGAGGAACGAATTGGTTATCAGCGAAATCTTCCGGCTCTTCACCCGCTGTATCTTTCTGTATACAATAAACACATGGCTGATGGGTCTCCTCATAAATCTGATGCCCAATTCGTCTTAACTGTTCTTCAATTGTTTCTTCACCGTCAGAAGACAATGGATAGAACTGATTGATATAAGTATTTACATAATGATCTATCCTATAGGTACCCTCAGACCTCAACAACCCATGCTTCATTCGTTCCCGATCTTCTGGATGCACCAGAAATTGAAGCATATAATCATTACCAATGGAAGGGAATCTCACATTAAAACTATCAGCATAAGGCGTCATATACCGAAAGATCTCTTCATTGTCGAGTTGATCTATCAACGAAGGCAAATAAACAACACTATAGCCAGTTATTCGTTTAATCTCTTCCAGCACTTCTGGATGGTTAATAAACATATCGTTCAAAACCACATCCTCTTCATTGGCCACATAAATCAGCTCTTTACAACCTTGTTTATCATTGGTCAAGAACTCAAAATCATTTTCATGACGGAGATTTAAACGGGGACACTTAGCGCGCTCCACAGGATCTTCCGGCCACCCATCTTTCTCCTTATCTATTCTAAGTAATTCATCTTCATAAGCCTTTGGATCAAACAATCGCAACCATGCTAACTTCCATCCTTTTCTAATGACATCTGCCGTAAAACGAATAATTAAGAGATACATCAAAACAAAAGGCATTATAATCAACGTTATCAGCCCAACCAATATAAACCCGCGGATTCCCCCGGCCTCTTCTATCTCTTTTTTAAGAGACTCTTTCCATTCTGTCAGTTTAGTCATTTCAGTAACCCATTTACACTAGTTTCTCTTCAAATTGTTGAAATTCAAAAATAAGAGTCTTATGCACAACGCTTTAGCCCTCCGAAGCCCCCGAGCTCCAACGCAGTTTCGTTTACTACACGAACAACTACTATCTTGCAGCCAAGGACATCGCTCTCCTTTATAAATATTAGTGGCAGGTGAAACTGTTTTTCTAATGGATCAAGCAGCATCTCCAAGTTTAACGATTCTGGGGAGAATCCGAAAATGCTGTACGAATACAGATTCACGTTGCCATCATTACCTACTGCCTCATTGCCATCGTCGAGCACAACCTCAAGATTGGCAGGCCAGTCTTCGAAGTCATGCGCATCCTTGGCAAGCCTGCACTTACAATGGATAGCATCCAAGACCTGCTCAAGCCTCTCAAAGAGGCTACAAAGCCAGATGATGGGTAACTCTATTTGGACCTCGAATATGATTAACATATATTAAGAGACACTAGTATTATCCAATTATACTTTCACTCTCGTCATTATGCTTGTCTTTATTCTTAAGCACCGCCTCCTTGCTGGTGTTGGCATAGCAATACACACAGAAATGACGGCAGGTGTTATACATACCTATATCTTTACTCACCATACAGCCACAAATTTTGCGTTGCCCCTTATCTTTCAGATTCATTGACTTCTCAGGAATAGGTGGCATCTCGCCAAACATATCACGTTCAGGCAACTTCCCAGTATGGAGATAATAAACAAGTTCATTATCTTCTGCAAAGATACGTTTCATAAGTTCGCCATCAATACAGCAATTATGCTCTATCCCATACGACGAAAGATCCATATCCTCTGCACATGTTGCCATTTGCAGATTCCATCCATCTTGCTTCCATATTTCACGCAGTTTCACAAACCCATTCACAATTTCCATTCGTTGAGCATTAGACATTTCTGCCTTCTCTACATCTTCTTTTGTAAAATATGCTGTTTCTTTTATCAAGTTGTTCTGCACCTTTCGATAGGCTTTAACATCAACAAAGCTGAATACGAGTTTATCTGTATAGCCTTTCAACTCATTGCCAATATGCCAAATGCGTGTCAACAGCATACGAGGTGTCAGTTGTGGTGTCACAATGAGTGGGTCAAAACGCCATATTACTTTTTCTTTACCAATCAGTTGCGACAGTTTTTTGAATGTCTCAATTCGCTTTGTCACAGGCGGAACATTTGGTTCAAAGCCCTCCTGCATATAATCATTCAATGTCACTTGAAAATAATAATGTATTCCTCGCTTATCAAGTTCTGACAGATATGGGATAATTGGCTCTGGATTCTTTGTCCAAAACACCACGACCTTGCAGTTCTTGAACGAGATATACATCGGCTGTTGGTTAAATGGATTATACCATACACAATAACCTTTAGCCAAACGATTAAAGAACCATTTGGCATAAAAGGCTGGTATATCTGTAGAACGACTAGCAGAAATAATAATTGGTGCTGAGGCTTCTACAATCTTGCCTTGTTCAGTACTAATAAAACACTTCTCCATGCATTTGTTTTACATACAATAGTCACGAATCTGTTTAATTATTAAGTCAATGTCCAAATCAACATAGAGTTTGTTCTTCCAAGACATATCCTTGCCATTAGGACTCAACTTAAGGATCTTGCCATCAACAAGATGCTTTTGGAAATCTGCTATAAGTTCATCAAAGCTCCTATGCTCAGAATACTTAGGTTCTAAGACCCATTCTAAATCATTTTTGATAGCATTCGCTGTTTTCTCTGTTATGGAAGGACTTACAGACGCGATTATCTGCAAGATTTTATTTATGTTTGCATATTCAAACTTCACTTTTTCCTGAGACGAAATAAATTTCCCTAACATTTTAAATAATCCATCTGAGACGTGTTCAAAGAGACTGGGCTCTTTTGGTGCATTCTTCTTTTTATTAACACCATGTTTTGCTTTTACTGGCTTCCAGTCTGGATACATTTCTTTTTGAAGACAAGGGAATATGCCTTTTGTTAATTCCATTTCATTTGCAATCATATTGATGAAAGAAATAACATCTTGAGTTTTATTAAGTGCGCTCTTAATGACATCCTTATCTTTCTCTGATAGTTTTCTTCTTGGGTTTGCTTTTATGATAGCCTCAACCTGATCACTCAAACTACCAATCTCAATACGATTATCATTGTTATCAATCCTAGGATCAGTTGTTATATGGTCTGTGAGATTGGAAGAATCCTCACCACCAATTGACGGATCTTCTCCTAGCAATTGTCCATATATTTCCTTATAGACATTAGCTACGTATTGCCTATCCTTTAGATTAAATAATACATCTGTAAAATCTCTTGTTAGATTTGCGAAGCCATTCAGTTCTGCAAACATTGCAAAAGCCATTTTATAGTCAGACATAGACTTGCTCTGCATGAATTTTCGCAACTGTTCCCAGTCACTGCCTTTTGCTATCACAGCTGCAATAGATGAGAATAGATCATCTTTCCAAGAGAGATTAGACTCTTGTGCCCTGATATATCTTCGCATCTGATTAAGTATTGCTTTCGCATAACTTTCGTCCCACAAATTCCCATAAATTTCTTTTGCTTTCTTAGTAATATCGTCAGAAAGAGATTCTGCGATAGTACTAACCTTACCATTATAACTTTTCGAAGACAAGACTTCATTGCCCCAGGCTTTCAATAGAGTGGCCTCAGTCTCATCTCTAAGATTACCATTGACAATCTTACTTAATGAATAGTCTACTACAACTACTTCTTCTTCTGAAGGCAATAAGGGTATTCGATTTTTTTGTTCTAAATCTATCAGTTTTTGTTCCTCTCTATTTAGCCATTCAAAAGCGAAGTTCTTGTCATCTGTAGCATACTCCAAAGAGCGAATGATTCTATCTTTATTATTTGTATTGGATGGAAACGTGACACCAAGTTTTTTCAAATCGCTTATTATTACTTCAAGGTTTTCTGGATTCTTCATAACATTTTGTAAATACCTCACAACAGGGTCATTCTTTTGCAATTCGTTGAAAAGAATGGAGAGTTTTTCATGTTGAAGAATTGTTGGCATTCTCGATTCAGATGACATAATCGACGAGAAAATATTACGTAATTCTTGAAGGATAATTGCATGTTTAGTAATTTCCGGTGAGTTTGACAGCAAAGCACCAATGTAATACCCATAAAGAAACCCTTTCAATCGATTGATGCGGAAATCTCTTTTAACAGCTTCTGTATTTAACTGAATATCAATTAATAATTTCTTTTTATCATCCGTAGGAAAGGCTTGCACAAAAAGTCTCTGCCGATATAATGTCAGCATCTTTGTTTCAAGACTACTGTCTGACAAAGACAAAGCGACTACTCTATCCTGAGGATTAAAGAAGTAAAACCTTGTACGCCATGGAGACAGGTAAATAGTATGGTCACAATAGAAAATCCCATCCTCGAAAATAGGAAATGTCTCGTCTGTAGAAATTTCAATCAGCATTGGGTGATCCTCCAGGTCACTTGCAGGACGAACAAATGAGAAAGGATTTCTATAAAGCAAGATGGCGTTGTCATTGTCGTTTTCTTCTATCTCAGTCCATCTGGGATAACCAAATCCTCTAATTGCATAAAAGGCTTTTGGGGATATGCTTTCGCTCGATAATATGTTATTAAAATTGAGCGTTGATGTTGGAATATAGTATCTCATATGTTTAAATATCTTCAACTTCTTCTGTTTCTGTTGTTTTGTACAGTGAAACTGGTATATCACAAAGAGGTTGTGGTAATCGCCCACTATACATTATATATAAATAACGGTAGGTTCTTGACATTGCAACGTATAGAGCTTTACTATCAGAATCTCTATCATCTACATAATGTTCTATCTGTGGAAGAAAGACAGCTTCGAACTGTAATCCTTTAGCACTATGATATGTCATTATTTTGGGATTTGACGATGAAAAATCAAGATTTTCAATATTGTTATGGTAGTCCTCTCTATCACTATACTTCATTTCAAAATCGACTCCCATTTCTTTAAACTTTTCTCCCATTTCCTTTACATAATCATTATCAGGCAGAAGAATTGCGACATCTGTGAAATCTTTTCGTTGAATAATAGATATTATTGCTGATACCTGTTCTTTTATGTCTGCATATTTTAATACATAAGGCAAAAATGTCTCCGAACTTTTGTATGTGCTCTCAACAAAAGGCGGCAAATCAACACCAACATATTGAACATATCTTGCTACAGGCAAAGGAAGTCGATAATTACGATAAAGTTCAAACTCTTTTCTTTCTATTCCTTGCTGGTACATCATAATTCCAATATCTTGTACTCGCATTGTGGTTTTTAAACCGCCATAAATAGATTGGGCTGTATCTCCAAAGAAGAAAAAATGTTTATTTGTTGCATTAATAAATTCCTGTATTTCTTCTTTAGAGAAGTCCTGTATTTCGTCTACTAGCACGTAATCCGCAGAAGGACAATTCTTTCTATTTTTCCATATCCAATAATATATGAATTGGTTATTAAGACCAAGTTCTTTTCTACCAGAATTCATATAACCACATAAAGCCTTGGTGAAAACAATAATCTGATAGTTATCACCTCGTTCTTTCTGTATTCGTTGAGCTTTTATAAGAGCAAGGACAGACTTTCCACTTCCAGCACACCCTGAGATGACACACGACTTGTCTAATGTAGCCATGAGAACTTTGATTTGGTCCTCGTCTAGTTCGGACTCCTTTATCATCCAATCTTTCTTCATAATCATATATTTTTAAAGGATTTGTAATCCGACATTACAACATCTGTTGTCAGGAGATACAATTCGCCATGCAATTTTACTGATGTCTTTTTGCTTCTTTTTATGACTCACAACAAATGTTTGGTTATAACCATCGTTTTTTAAGATGATACGACAATCAGCCTGAGCCAATCCTAAATCCATCATTCTTGGTAACCATTCCTGTGAAACGTCGTTGTAGCTAGTAACATCTGCAAGAACCATTATCCCATCATCATTTAGACGTGAATGATATTTTCTTGCAATATGCGTATATGCATTTTGGTGCTCAAACCTTTCTTTCGAAACAAATTCGCAAATTGCTTTAAAAGACATAAAGATGTCGTATTTCTCTTCGAGAACTGAACTTAGGACATCAAAGTCATAAAAATCTTCTATTATCAAAGGGATGACATCAAGAATAATACTATAATTGGTTTTATCAGAATATCTGTTAACAATATGCTCAAGTAGCCTTAGTGCATGATAATTTCCATCAAGAGCATGGATATGAATGTATTTAAGCTTTGGCAAATTGTTTAAAGCATCTACAAGGCCAATTATTTCTCCTCCAGTACCACACCCGAAATCAAAAACAGACAATTCGGTTTTATTCATGAATCGATTGGGCCATTTTGTCAGAAACTCAGAGAAGATGCAATATGATTCAGCATAACTCCGAGGAAAATATGTACCTAGATAGTTAAGAATATCATTCTTGTCCCAATCAATAACAGTCATATCAGCATTGGAACGACAATACTTCGCTCCCAACTGATCGAAAATCAGATTATCAAGCCATTGCGGTAGTATTACATTATCTTGCATATCAAACAATGATCATAGTCCCATTTGCAATTTCAACAGATTCATTAGGTTCTCTCTACGCCGTATCTCGGCATCCTTTTCTTCTTGCGAGGCAAAGGGACTACTTTCTATATTTCTCTTTGTTTGAGCTAAAACGAAATCAGCCATATCGCGAGCTTGTTCCCGTGTCACAAATCTGCCACCAATCAAGGCATCAAAATACTGGGCTACACTTTCTGCATGTGCTGCCATCTCAGCATTATACTGTGCTATCTTCTTTTCATCTATCATATTTACAGCAGTTAGTTTAAGCGGTAATGATTGTTTTCTGGCCACAAAGATACAACTTATTTTGATTCGCAGGACAAAAATCCTCAAAAAATCTTTTCCACAAGCCTTGTGAAACAGAAAAGGAGCGGTGACGCTCCTTTTCGTTTCGAACTTGAACGTGTTGAATGGGCATTACGATTGCGCCTTCAGTTTGGACACGATGATCATTTTGTCTCAGCTTCGTCGATAAAGGGTAATTCGCCTAAGAATTTGTCGAAGTCGCTTTGGAACAAGCGGTCTTGAATGATGCGATACTTCTCAAACTCAGTTTCAGCGTGTTCTTTAGCCTGTTCTGCTGTGACATTCCCTGATGTCTGGAGCACCTCGTTGCCACCAGCTGCAAGGATGATATCAATCTGCTTGGCCCAGTCCTCCATTGTCATGGGGATATGCCGTTTGGCCATACGTTCTGCCAGTTCGAGTACACCATTCACAAGTTGTCCCATGTCTGCCAGTTCCATCTCCTTCAGATAGTTCTTGGCTATCGACACATCTGTCTTCACAATCTTACCATCTGGTGCATTCTCCCAAGTTGTAAGTCCCATGTGCTCCTGCTCTGCATCTGCACGCTCCACAATCAGTTCTGCAGCCGTATGCCCATGCACAGCATAGTGCATCTTATTCTGCATCATCTTGAAGAACATCTTCGTGGTAGGAGCGTCACAGTTGTAATCTATGGCTGTAGCATAAATGTCTGTCAGCTTCTGATAGAAACGGCGCTCAGAGAGTCGTATCTCCCTGATTTCTGCCAACAGATGCTCGAAATAGTCCTCGTCGAGGAATGTGCCATTTTCCATCCGCTTCCTGTCGAGCACATAGCCACGAATGGCATACTCACGCAATACGCTTGTAGCCCATTGACGGAACTGCGTGGCACGGATTGAGTTGACGCGATAGCCTACGCTGATGATAGCATCGAGATTGTAGAACTGAAGTGTACGATTGACATCTCTGTTACCTTCGCGGCGAACTACCGAAATTTTCTCGGTAGTTGCCTCCGTCTTCAGTTCCTGGGTTTCATAGATATTATGTAGATGTACACTGATATTGTCTGAGGTACAATCGAATAACATGCCCATTGCCTTCTGAGTGCACCAGACTGTTTTGTCCTTATAGTACACTTCTACGCCTTGTTCCTTTCCCTCGATCTGAAAAATCAGGAACTCAGCTGTGCTATTTCTTATTTCTCTACGTTTTGCCATATTCATACTTTACGCTTTCAATTCTCTCAGCAGCTGAGAGTTTTTCGCCACAAAGATACAACTTATTTTGATTCGCAGGACTGAAACTTAAAAAAGATTTTTCATTCATCTCGCTTAGCATTGGATTTAATTTCCTTTTCTATGTCTTCCAGCATTTTCATATCTTCTTCGTCAGCCAAGAGTGCTTCGCATGATTTACGTCGTGAATCGAAGTCTGCGTAGATTCCGCGAACATAATCTTCCATTTCCTGATTTGAGACACGTCCATTGCCCTCTAATATATCCATACCTTGGTATGCCAACAATGATTTTACATTGTCACGCCAGAAATCCAGTGTCAGGTCTTGACGGTTCTTCACCCTGATTTCTGCGGATTCGAGAAAGAGATTGACCAACCGATTCAGCAAATCTATCTCTTCTGCTTGCAGGTAGTTCTTAGCTATTACGATGTCGCCTTTACGTACGACACTCCCTTTCCACGATGTAAGTCCCATATTGGGCGACTCAGCACTGGCTCTTGACACAATGATTTCAGCTGCAGTATTGTGAGTCACTGCAAAGAGCAGTTTGTTTTGCGTTTCTGCATAAAACATCTGAGTAGCCTTCTCGCGAGCCTCGTAGTCGCTGCTCAACTTGAAGAGGTCACGCAGTTTCTGGTAGAACCGTTTCTCGGATGCCCTGATATCACGGATGCGCTCCAGCAACTCATCGAAGTAATCCGGTCGTCCATCAGGATTCTTCAGTCGCTCGTCATCCATCGTAAATCCTTTCACCAGATACTCCGTCAGATGACGTGTGGCCCATTGACGGAACTGAGTGCCACGTACGCCACGCACACGATAGCCCACGGCAAGAATCATCTCTAAGGAGTAGAAAACGACATTGTAGTTCTTGCCATCGGCGGCAGTAGTTAAGAAATCCTTAACAACTGATTCTTTGTTCAACTCTTTCTCCTTTAGAATGTTAGCTATATGCATACTAACATTAGGTTTAGAGGTGGCAAAAAGTTCTGCCATCTGCTGCTGGTTCAGCCAAATCTTTCCGTCTTTAGCGTAGAGCGCTACTGAGGCCTTACCATCAATGGTGTTGTAGATAATTATGTTGGGGGGGTGTTCTGTCATAAAAAATACAGTGATTGTACATTCTATTATTTTACCAAAGAATAATGTTCGGGCATCTCCAGAATCCGTTTGCTGTTCGGGTTGACAATTTTTCTTTCAGCTGCAAAGATAACGATTATTTCTTTACGTCAAGCAAAAAACCTCAAAAATTATTTCCATAAGGTTTGTGAAACAGAAAAGGAGCGATGCTGCTCCTTTTTCGTTTCGAACTTGAATGTGGTGAAGAGGCATTACGATTGCACCTTCCGCTTGGACTCGATGATAATCAATCCCTTGTTCTATCAACAATTACCCAATAGCCACCAAAATCTGCACCCACACGACGAATCAGACTGTCGCGTTTAAGGGTCTCGATGCACCGCTGTATATAACTTGAAGCCTTTCCTGTTTCCTTTACCAACTCAGATCTGGTTATTTTCGGATTCTTCTTTATGAGTTCATAAACTATATCTATGGTTGTCTGACCACTTGTCTGACCACCTGTCTGACCACCTGTCTGACCACCTATTTGAGTACTATTCACATTATTCCTTTGGAAGGTCACTCTGACACCACCATCAACAGACTCTATCTTCGGCATAGGTAAACCAGCACCCTCAAAGCCCTCACGAATTTTCTTGTAGCCACGTCCCCAGGCATCAATGAATCCGGCCAAATAGAACACATTTGCCATCAGGCGATTGCGAGGGTGCGACTCATGAGGCTGCATCAGTTTTTCAACGGAATAGTTCGGAGGCAACAGACCTCCGTTCCAAAGGGTGATATAGTCATCAAACACAGCACCCTGTGCATTCGCGAAGCCGCAAATCCACTCCAAATATTTGTCATTCCAACTGCGCTTGAACTCAACGTTCTGGCACTCTCTTGATTGTATCTTGCTCATATCTTCTGTAAAGTTACACATTATTTTTATTCACAGAGCAAAAATTTGTTGTGTTCAAACGTTTTCGGCGCAAAAGTACGTATATATTTTCAAACGCCAATGTTTTAACCCAAAATAGCGTATAAATAGCTAAAAATTACAGCATCACGTCAGAGGTGAATTCGTGACGTGTGCTAACTAAATGAAAAAATGTTCACGCGCGCGCGCCAACCTTTATAAAATGTTCCCTGCAGCCATGAAATTCATGACAAAAAACACGTTGCGATGAAAAAAGAGCGCGAAATGCTTCTTCTTTGAGGAGTTTTTTGTACCTTTGCCCACAGAATTAAAACCAACGACATTATGGCACTGAATACGAACAAGGACTTGAAGCAGTATTATTCTATTGCCGAAGTCAGCGAGATGTTCAAACTGCCGGCATCGCTTCTGCGCTACTGGGAAAAGGAATTCCCCACCATCCGTCCGAAGAAGGGGGGTAACAATGTGCGTATGTACACCAAGGAAGACATCGAGGAAATACGTCTGGTGAACGACTTGGTGAAGGTCCGCAACATGAAGCTGGCCTCCGCGCGCGAACTCATCCAGCGCAACCGTTCGGGTGCCAAGAGTTCGGGCGACCTGCTGGCGCGCCTCACCAGCGTGCGCAACGACCTGGTGGCCATCCGCAAGGAATTAGAGGCTTTGGTGTAAGTTGCCGTGGGCGACGCCTGCGCCTTAGGAGACGCGCGTCACCTCCACGACCCCTGCAATTTTCTTGAGATTCTTGATAATGGTTTCCACGTCACCCGTGTCGTGGACGCTGAGTTCTATGTCACCGCCGAAGAGGTCGCCGTGGGCCTCGATGCACAGGCGGTGTACGTTGACATTGAGTTGCTGCGTGACGACGTCGGCCAGGCTCTTGATGATACCCACGCGGTCGAAGCCCTCGATATGTATAATAGTTTTGAATTCCAGCAGCTTATGCGTATTCCACTTGGCTGACAGGATGTGGTTGCCGTCGCTGCTCTTGAGCTTATCGGCGATGGGACACTTCAGTTTGTGGATGATGACGCGGTTCTGGCTGTCGAGATAGCCCAGCACCTCGTCGCCGGGGATAGGATGGCAGTGGGGACACATCGTGTAGCGCGACATATTCTCCTCGTTGAGAATCACAGGTTTCTTGCGGTCGATCTTCACCTCTTTGACAGGTGCCTCTTCCACAGCGACGGCCTCTGTCGTGTCCTTGGACTTCAGGAAAGGGATGTACTTCGTCCAGTTGCGACCTCCCGTCTTGTTGCGCTTCAGGCGCTGCAGCTCCTCTACGTCGCTGTCGTCGAGCACGATGGTACCGGCACCAATCTGTGCAAAGAGCTCCTCGCGGTTGCTCTGCTGATGGATGACACCGATGTTCTCCACCAGCTGACTGGTCATCTCCATCTCATGTTGGGCGCACCACTCCTCCATCAGCTCCTCACCGCGCTTCTGCCGCTCACGTTTCATGCGACGCAACACAGCCTCCACCTTATTACGTGCCTTGGCCGTCGAGGTGAAATTCAGCCATTCAGGCTGAACGCGTAAAGTGCTGGAGGTAAGGATCTCAACCTGGTCGCCGCTCTTCAGCTGATAATCTACCGGCACCAGCTCATGGTTGACCTTGGCACCCATACAATGTGTGCCAAGGAAGGTATGAATCGAGAAGGCGAAGTCCAACACCGTACAGTCAGCAGGCATCGTCTTGAATTCGCCCTTGGGCGTGATGACGAGAATCTCAGAGGCATAGAGGTTGAGTTTGATGGTGGACAGGAAGTCCATCGCTGAGGGCTGCGGGTCGTCGAGGATTTCCTTGATGGTCTGCAACCACTTGTCGAGTTCCGTCTCCTTGGCCTCGTCATCCTTAGCACCCTCTTTGTATTTCCAATGTGCCGCAAAGCCGCGCTCAGCCATATCATCCATGCGGCGCGAGCGTATCTGCAGCTCAATCCATCGTCCTTTCTTATCCTCCCGCTCCTCCTTCTTCATCAACGTGGTGTGCAACGCCTGATAGCCGTTGGACTTAGGGTAGTCAAGCCAGTCGCGCGTGCGTGCTGGGTGAGGACGGTAGATGCTGGTGCATACAGAATAGATATGGCGGCAGTCAGACTTCTCAATCTTTTGGATGGACTCATCGCTCATAACCACCTCCTGGCCTTTCACCTTTCGTTTCTTGGGCAGACGCGGGTCGAAGATGATACGCACAGCCAACAAATCATAGATTTCATCGAACTTCACATGTTTGTTCTGCATCTTCATCCATACGCTGTAGGGGCGTTTGATACGCTGCTTGATTTCATAGTGGAATCCCAGGGCGTCCAGCTCCTGACGGATTGGAATGATGAACTGCTGGTATTCGCTTTCCAGCAGTGGACGAATCTTCTCAATCTGCTTGCAGATGCGATCGTGCTCCTCGGGCTGCTCGTAGCGAAAGCCCAGCTCTTCCAATTCTTCCTTGATGCGGTTGAGGCCAAGGCGGTATGCCAGCGGCGCATAGATATACAGCGTCTCACCTGCAATCTTATATTGTTTATGCTGCGGCTGAGAACCCAGCGTGCGCATATTATGCAGGCGGTCGCTAATCTTGATAAGGATGACGCGGATGTCGTCACTCATCGTCAACAGCAGCTTACGGAAAGATTCCGCCTGTGCCGAAGCCTTATCGCCAAAGATGCCACCCGAGATTTTCGTCAGGCCATCCACAATCTGTGCAATCTTGGGACCAAAGACATTCTCTAGGTCCTCCACTGTCCAGTCGGTGTCCTCCACCACGTCGTGGAGCAGGGCGGCACAGATGCTGGTGCTGCCCAGTCCTATCTCAGCGCAAGCAATCTGAGCCACCGCCAGCGGATGCATGATATAGGGTTCCCCCGAGAGACGGCGTACTCCCTCGTGAGCCTTTCGGGCGAAGTTGAAGGCTTTGGTGATGAGATCCACTTTCTTGCGATGCGGCGACGCCAGGTAGCTGTCCAGCAAATGTTGGAAAGCGGCTTGCACCATCATCTCATCTTTCTCATTCATTTTGACATCCTTTTCCATAACGATAAGCCTTTTAGGTTACATTCTCTCTTTCTATTAACTTACACGCAACCGCTGTCCCCTGCGGATGTTGTTTCCCCTGATGCCGTTGAGTTTACGCAAACGCGCTACCGTGGTGTGATTGCGACGTGCGATGGCACCGAGGGTGTCACCGCTACGCACCGTCACCGTACGCCTGCCGTGACCGCGCCC
>Ga0310690_10003343_pt1 | contig 24238 bp, 17 predicted proteins | sample AusTroGonzalo_MG_2_FD_207661 | JGI IMG/M metagenome (GOLD analysis project Ga0310690, IMG submission 207661) | Bovine rumen microbial communities from tropical cattle in Woodstock, Queensland, Australia - Gonzalo_04 (v2) (version 2) | ecosystem: Host-associated > Mammals > Digestive system >... | reverse complement strand
GAACAGAGAAGTTAAGCCCGTTCACGCCGATGGTACTGCGCAAGTGGGAGAGTAGGTCGCTGCCGTTTTTCAGGACGCTCTGAGATTTCAATCTCGGGGCGTCCTTCTTTTTTGTCTTAGAAGTGGTTGAAGGTAAGCCAGCGGTAGAAGGATTCGCGCCAGGTGCCGCTGGTGTTGCCGGGATCATCGGGACCGAAGGGACCGGTGCCGTCATCGTAGAGATGCATCTCGGCATTGGCTCCGGCTCGTTTCCAGTCAAGATATAGTGATACTAGGCCGGCTGCTACGTTATGGTGGTCGCCGCGGGTTGCGATGAAGAGCTTGGGGGCGTTCTCCGGCACATCGACATCAATTAGGGAGGGGCCGTAGATGGTTGCCATGAAGGCGGGACGGTGTGCGGCATCGGCCCGGACGGTTGCACCTATTCCCACTCCTCCGCCGGCTGAGAAGCCCAGATAACCTATCTTGTCGGGGTTGATATGCCATTCGGCTGCATGCTCGCGGACTATCTCCATAGCACGAAGGGCATCGTTGATGGCGTTGTCTATGTTCTTGACTCCGCTTTCTGATGTGTCAGGATTTGCGTTGGATTTGGTAATCTTGCTGAATTCGGTGACCGATGCGCTGAGAGCCTGTCCTCCGCCTCCCATTCGCGGGCCGCCGGGAGCGCCCATAACGCGGGTGCGGTATTTGAGTCCTATTGCAGCGATTCCGCGCTCATTGAGCCATCGGGCCATATTGATTACGTCCGATCCCCATGAGTGGGACATCAGACCTCCTCCTGAACAGAGAATGACGGCTGTACCTGTGGCTTTGTCGGCACTGGGAAGATAGACGGTTATGGAGGGTGTTACCACTCCTGATATGCTTTGAATGTTGCCGTCGGGACCGCGTTGGATGCGTTCGTTGTCCTGAACGCCCTCGCTTCCGGGGGCCACTCCGTCATAAAGACGTATCTCCTGCTGGGCGAATGCACTTGTGGCAAGTGCCAGAGCCAAAATCGTTATTGTTTTTCTCATTGTTTGACGCTTTATTGAATGATTGCCTCTCAAAGATATTAATCTTTTGGGATTTTGTTTATATTTGAGCCACGATATAGATTGGACTAACATATTATACTTATGAGTAATTACGATTGGAAATTTTCCACCATCGGTGGAATGACTCGCGTGAACATCGAGAGAGGTGAGGATATCAAGCATCTGGGTGAACTGGACGAGAAACTGTGGACGGTTTTGAGTTGTCCGGTAAGCGGAATGGAGTTTGATGAAAAGACTCTCAAGTACATTGATACAGACAATGACGGCCACGTGCACGTGGATGAGGTTGTGGCTGCTTCCAAGTGGCTTACATCAGTCATCAATGATCCTGAACTTCTGCTCAAGAAGGAGGATTTCATTCCTCTGTCAGCTTTTAATACTGAGAATGAGGAGGGTGCAAAGCTGCTCAAGTCTGCCAAGCAGATTCTCAAGAACCTGGGTCTTAAGAAGGACAGCATCTCCATAGCCGATACATCTGACAGTGTGGCTATTTTTGCCAAGACCAGCCTGAACGGTGACGGTATCATAACAGAGCAGTCAACTGATGATGAGGCTCTCAAGAAGACTATCGCCGAGTGTGTTGCATCGGTAGGAGGCAAGGCCGACCGCAGTGGTCTGCAGGGTGCTGATGCTGATTCAATTGAGCAGTTCTACGCTGCACTTGCCGCTTATTCAGCTTGGAAGAAGGCTGCAGCCGACGGCAAGGAAGCAATACTTCCGTATGGCGATGATACTGCCGCTGTATATGATCTTGTCCAGAGCATCAAGGCAAAGGTTGCCGATTACTTTATGCGTTGCAAACTGGCTAACTTCCATGCCGGAAGCACCAGTGCCCTGGATGTATCAGTAACACGAATTGAAACCATCAGTGACAAGGATCTCTCTGCATGTGCCGATGAGATATCAAGCTATCCTCTGGCACGAGTATCGGACAGCAGGATGCTTCCAATAGACGCACGTATCAATCCTGTATGGCAGAGTACTTTTGACAAGTTGAACAAGCTGGCTCTTGAGAAGGAGTTTGAAGGTGCATCTGAGATATCCGAGGAACAGTGGAACGCATTCGTTGCAAAGCTGGCAGCTTATGAGAGCTGGATTGGCGCCAAGGCCGGTGCCGAGGTTGAAGCTTTGGGTGTTGATGAGGTGAATGCCCTGCTTAAGGCTGACCAAAAGGCTGCTCTGCTCAAACTGATAGATGATGACAAGGCTTTGGAGCAGGAATCAACTTCTATCGATGCTGTAGACAAGCTGCTGCATCTTTACAGAGACTTCTATAAGCTGCTCTGCAACTTTGTGTCATTCAAGGACTTCTATGATCCCGATGAGAAGGCTATCTTCCAGTCAGGCATACTCTATATTGATGAGCGCTGCTGCGAGCTTTGCATCAAGGTTCCCGATATGGGACCGCACAACACTCAGGCAAATCTGAGTGGAATGTACATTCTCTATTGCAACTGTGTAAACAAGGTGAGCGGTTCTGCTATGACCATTGCCGCCGTCATGACAAACGGTGATATAGCTGATCTCCGCGTAGGCAAGCACGGCGTGTTCTATGACTGGGCAGGCAATATCTGGGATGCTACCGTAACAAAGATTATAGACAATCCTATCAGTATCCGTCAGGCCTTCTGGTCTCCTTACCGTAAGCTTGGAAAGATGGTTGAAGATGCCATCAACAAGTTCGCCGCTGAGAAGGACTCAAAGGTAATGGGCGATTTGGGTGCAAAGGTGGCTGCTCCGTCTGAGGCTAAACCGCCGTTTGACATTGCCAAGTTTGCCGGTATCTTTGCTGCCATAGGTATGGCATTCGCAGCTATCGGAGCTGCTCTGGCCGGTGTGCTTGCTGCGACTAAGGATCTTACAGTATGGCAGTGGCTGATAGTTATTGTTGCTATCCTGCTGATTATTTCAGGACCTGCCATGATCAAAGCATGGCTGATTCTTCGTAAGCGCAATATTTCTCCGCTGCTCAACGCCAATGGTTGGGCAATCAACGCCGGTGGCAAGGTGAATGTTACATTTGGCGCAACCCTTACCCAGGTGGCCAAGACACCATTGGTATCAACCAGGGATCCGTATGCTGACAAGAAGCCTTGGTGGAGAAAGCTTATTGACTGGCTTATAGTAATCTGCGTAATCCTTCTTATATGCTGGAGAACCAATCTCCTTTATAAAATAACAGACAAAGATTGGCTCTATGTAGATAAGGATAAACCTGCTGCTGTAGCAACTCCTGCAGCTGAGCCGGAAGAATAATAATATCCTTCCCCCAACAAAAAAAGAGGTCCCGATTTGGGACCTCTTTTTAGTTGCGGAGGAAGGATTCGAACCTCCGACCTTTAGGTTATGAGCCTAACGAGCTACCTCTGCTCCACTCCGCGATTTCGTTTTGCGAGTGCAAAGATACTCCTTTTGTGTAATGCGTGCAAATCTTTTCTTTCAGAAATCTCATTGTTACACATTTTTTGTATTTTTGTAACCCTATTTGAAGGTATGGAAAATCCAAAGACTCGATTACAGTTTATCAAAGCCGCAAAGGAGCTTTTTGTCAAGAAGGGTTATGATGAAACTACCATGATTGACATTGCCGAAGAGGCCGGCTTGAGTCGTCGTACACTATACGCCTATTTTGAAAGCAAGGTTGAGGTCTTTCAGGCGGTAATCAACAGTGAGGTTGAGAAGGTGCTTGTCCAGTTGGAGTCAATTGCCAGGCAGAATATGCCACCACAGCAGAAGATCGTGGAATTCGTGTTCGGTTATTTCAAGCTTATAAAGGAGACTGTTGACCGTAACGGTACGCTCAGATCGGGATTCTTTCGTAACAGCTGGGGCCTGGAACATTTCCGTAAGGGCTTTGACGTCAAGCAGAAACAGTTGCTTCAGGAAATAATCACTGAAGGTAAGACATCGGGCACATTTGATGTCATAAGCGTGCGTCGTACTGCCGAGATCATCCATAACTGCATGCGTGGCTTTGAGGCTCCATATATCAGGGGAAAACTTTGGCAGGGTAATACCAGGGAAGAGATACGTTTTGAGGCACGCCGTCTTATCTACGGTGCGCTTGGATATAGTGAATCAAAAAACAATCAATAATAAAATGGGAAAACTTTCAGGAAAGACGGTGCTCATAACAGGAGCAACGCGTGGAATAGGTCTGGCTATGGCCCAGCTCTTTGCAGCCGAGGGCGCAAACCTGGCATTCGTGTATATCAACAGTGTGGAGAAGGCAGAGGCTATGGAGAAGGAGTTGAGTGCCAGTGGTATCAAAGCCAAGGGTTACCGCGTTGACGTAGCAAGTTATGAGGGCGCCGCACAGATGGTTGAAGAGGTTGTCAAGGAATTCGGCAAGATAGATATATTGGTCAACAATGCAGGTATCACCCGTGACGGTCTGCTCATGCGTATGAACGAGCAGCAGTGGGATGAGGTGATTGACACTAACCTGAAATCGGCCTTCAATTTCATCAAGGCCTGCACTCCTCAGATGATGCGTCAGCGCAGCGGTAACATCCTGTGCGTATCATCAGTGGTAGGACTGCACGGAAACGCCGGTCAGACCAACTATTCAGCATCAAAGGCCGGTCTGATAGGTTTTACCAAGTCTGTTGCCAAGGAGATGGCGTCACGTGGCATCCGTGCCAATGTCATTGCACCGGGATTCGTACTTACTGAGATGACAACCGGCAAGATTCCTGAGGAGAAGCTGGCAGAGTGGTGCAAGTCAATTCCCCTGCAGCGTGGAGCTCAGGTAGAGGAGATTGCCAAGGCTGCGCTGTTCCTAGTATCGGACGACAGCTCTTACATCACCGGTCAGGTGCTTCAGGTTGACGGCGGAATGAGCATGTAATGCAGGTACTTTACGAGGATAATCATATAATCATTGTCTCCAAGCAGGCTGGTGAGATAGTGCAGGGTGACAAGACCGGCGACGTTCCGTTGTCGGATATTGTCGCCGCATATCTCAAGGAGAAATATGCCAAGCCTGGTAATGTCTTTGTTGGCGTGCCGCATCGCCTGGACCGTCCTGTAAGCGGGCTGGTGGTGCTGGCCAAGACCAGCAAGGCGCTGTCTCGTCTTAACGGGATGTTTCGTGTGGGTAATGTGGATAAACGCTACCTGGCCATCGTGAAGAACAAACCTAAAGAGCCGGAGGGCAGGCTTGAGAACTGGCTGGTCCGAAACGAGAAGCAGAACCGGTCATACGCATATGACAAGGAGGTGCCCGGCAGCAAGCAGGCGGTCCTTAATTACAGGCTGGTGGCAAGCTCCGTGAACTATCATCTTCTTGAGGTGGAGCTTCTGACCGGTCGTCATCACCAGATACGGTGTCAGCTGGCCAAGATGGGATGTCCTATCAAGGGTGACCTTAAATATGGAGCCGAGCGTTCCAACCCTGACGGCAGCATATCACTCCATGCATTCCACGTTACGTTTGAGCATCCCGTATCACATGAGATGATAGACGTAAAAGCGCCTCTGCCGCAGGATTCCCTATGGCAGAGTTTCAAAGAAGCCGTAGAAAGTCTTTAGCTTATTCCTGTGCCGGAGCGTTGTCCTCCAGTACGTATGCCCTGATTATCTTGACATCCGGATTGGGACGTCCGTTCTTTCCAGCCGGAAGTTGTGATATGGCTTCAACTACATCCATACCTTCAACTATTTCGCCGAACACAGAGTAGAGGCCGTCCAGATTTGGTGCACCGCCTATCTCTCCGTATTGCTTGATCTGCTCCTTGGAGTATTCAAACTGACGGCGGGTTTTCATAATGGCATCGGCCTGGTCGTTCAGCTGGTCGTTGAGCTTGCTTATCTTCTTTTTCTCACCGTATTTCTGCCAGGTAAGGATGTCTCTGGCGTGCGGTTGTGTGATTGAATCCTTTACAGCCTGACGGTAGCGCTTGTTGATGATCCTCTCCTGTGCGGGAAGAGAGCTGGTCTTGACTTTGCTGCCGGTTATGATATAGAACTGCTGGCTGGTTGACATCTTGAACTGCACTGTGCTGGCCTGTCCTACAGCTCCGCGTTTGTGATAGAACTTCCAGGGATTGACCTCGGATGCAATCGTATCGTTCTTCTCATCAATGCCTATCTCCTGTCCGGGTTTGGCGTTCTTGGAATTGACATCTCCAGCCTGGATCTTGTATCCCTTCTGAACTCCGAAAAAGAGCTGGTTGTCATAGAAACCCTTGCGTGCCAGACGGACCATGTTGTGGCGATGGAGAGGGGTCTCTCGGTACAGTTTTATGGTGAAGTTACCCTTTGTGGTTTCAAAACGGACATACTGGTCTGCGTCCAGGATTATGGTATCGCCGTCAACCTCCTCAACCTGTGCGGGGGTGTTATTGTTGTTGCAGTTTGTGGCAAAAAGCAATGCCATTACAAACGTAATTCCTATCAGATATTTTTTCATAGTTGTAAGTGGTTTCTTGACTGCGAATATAGCGAAATAATAGCTGGAAATGTGTTACCTTTGCGAATTAAAACGGAATAATAATCAAAAACAGATAATTATGAAACCTGCACTCGTTGTTCTGGCAGCCGGAATGGGCAGCCGTTACGGTGGACTCAAGCAGTTGGATGCTCTGGGCCCCAGTGGTGAAACCATTATGGATTACTCAGTGTTTGACGCTATCCGCGCCGGATTCGGCAAGGTGGTCTTCATTATCCGCAAGGACTTTGAGGATGATTTCCGCAAACTGGTTCTCAAGAAGTATGAGGGCCATGTCCAGACTGAGGTTGTGTTCCAGAGCATAAATGACCTGCCCGAGGGTTTCAAATGCCCCGAGGACCGCACCAAGCCCTGGGGTACCAACCATGCAGTGCTCATGGCAAAGGATGTAATCAACGAGCCTTTCTGCGTAATCAATGCCGATGACTTTTACGGCCGTGACTGCTTTGCAGTGATGGGCAAGTTCCTGAGCTCACTGCCCGAAGGGTCAAAGAACGTCTATTCTATGGTAGGTTTCCGCGTAGCCAACACCCTTAGCGAGAACGGTAAGGTATCACGCGGTGTATGTGAGGTAAATGCACAGCGTCACCTGACCACCGTTGTGGAGCGCACCGAGATTATCCGTCGCGAGAACGGCGTATGCTACAAGGACGGTGAGGATTGGGTTCGCATCGAGGACAACACTCCCGTATCAATGAACGTATGGGGATTCACACCTGACTATATGAAGTACTCAGATGACTTCTTCAAGGGATGGCTCAAGGCCAACATCAACGTTCCCAAGTCAGAGTACTACATTCCTCTTATGGTGAATGAGCTTATCAATAACGGTACCGCAACCGTCGAGGTTCTTGACACCACTTCCAAGTGGTTCGGCGTGACTTATGCTGAGGACCGTCAGGGTGTGGTCGATAAGATTGCAGAACTTGTAAAGGAGGGAGTTTATCCCGCTAAGTTGTTCGCATAAGTGTTTTCAGTCGAGAATCTTAAGGTAGAGTTCGGGGCCCGCCCCCTGTTCCATGATGTCAGCTACGTGGTAGGTGACAAGGATCGTATTGCCCTGGTGGGTAAGAACGGTGCGGGCAAATCGACCATGCTTAAGATAATCGCCGGACTGCAGCAACCTACATCGGGCACTGTTTCAATACCCAAGGAGATGACTATCGGTTATCTGCCTCAGGTTATGAAACTGGCCGATACCCGTACCGTAAGACAGGAGGCTGAGACAGCCTTTGAGGATATCCATAAACTCAAGGCCGAGGTTGAGCGCCTGAACAACCAGATGGTGGAGCGCACTGACTATGAGAGTGAAGAGTATCACGCTCTTATAGACCGCTTTACCCGTGAGAGCGAGCGCTACCAGATGATGGGAGGCGGCAATTATCAGGCTGAGCTGGAGCAGGCTCTGCTGGGTCTGGGATTCCGCCGTGAGGATTTCGACCGACCCACAAGCGAGTTCAGCGGCGGCTGGCGCATGCGCATTGAGCTGGCCAAGATTCTGTTGCGTCACCCCGATGTGCTGCTGCTTGACGAGCCTACCAACCATCTTGACATCGAGAGCATACAGTGGCTTGAGGAGTTCCTGGCAAAACGTTGCAACGCCGTGCTGCTGGTAAGCCATGACCGCGCTTTCATAAACAACGTGACCACACGCACCATAGAGATATCGTGCGGCGTGATATATGACTACAAGGTCAAGTACAACGAGTTTGTGGTTTTGCGTCAGGAACGCCGTGAGCAGCAGATGCGTGCCTATGAGAACCAGCAGAAGGAGATAGCCGATGCCAAGGAGTTCATAGAGCGTTTCCGCTACAAACCCACCAAGGCCGTGCAGGTGCAGAGCCGCATCAAGATGTTGGAGAAGATTGTTCCTATTGAGATTGACGAGGTGGACAACAAGACAATGCGCCTTAAGTTCCCGCCTGCCATCCGCAGCGGCAACTATCCCGTCATCTGTGAAGGAGTGGCCAAGAGTTACGGTGAGCACCAGGTGTTCAGCGGTGTTGACCTGACCATCAAGCGTGGAGAGAAGGTGGCTTTCGTTGGCCGAAACGGTGAGGGTAAGACCACACTTGTAAAGTGCATCATGGGCGAGATTCCGTTTGACGGCACTCTTACCATCGGTCATAACATACAGATAGGTTATTATGCCCAGAACCAGGCACAGCTGCTGGATGAGGAGATTACCGTTCACGATACCATAGACAATGTGGCTACGGGACCCATCCGTACTCGCATAAACGATATTCTGGGCGCCTTCATGTTTGGCGGCGAGGCCGGTCAGAAAAAGGTCAAGGTGCTGTCTGGCGGCGAGCGCAGCCGTCTTGCAATGATTCGCCTGCTGCTTACGCCCAACAACCTGCTTATCCTGGATGAGCCTACCAACCATCTGGATATGGCATCAAAGGATGTACTTAAGGAGGCAATTCAGGCCTTTGACGGCACGGTTATCGTGGTAAGTCACGACCGTGAGTTCCTGGACGGACTGGTAAGCAAGGTCTATGAGTTTGCCGACGGTAAGGTACGCGAGCACTTGGGCGGTATCTATGACTTCCTTCAGAAGAAGAACCTGGACAATCTGGCCGATATAGGTCGTATGAAAGGAGCCCCCGCTGTGCAGACGCAGGATAAGGCATCGGCCGGAAAGGAGGATTACGAGGCCAAGAAGGAGCAGGAACGCCGCAAACGCAAGATTCAGAAGAAGATTGATGACTGCGAGAAGGAGGTGGAACGTATATCGAAAGAGATAAAGGATATAGAAGAGTGGCTTTCAACTCCAAGCGGAGCGCAGAACCCGGCCATGTTCGAGGCTTACGGCAAGCTCAAGAATGATCTTGTTGAGGCCGAGAAACGCTGGGAGGAGGCCATGATGGAAGGAGAGAGTTTATAACAAACATATTTTCAAATGAAAAAAGTAACATTAATCACAATTGCATTTGCAGGAATGGCTATGATGTCATGTAACAATTCAAAGCAGGGTATAGGTATCAAGATGGAGAATCTTGACACCAGCGCAGTACCCGGTGATGATTTCTTCCAGTTTGCAGACGGCGGTTGGAATGCCGCTCACCCGCTTACCGACGAGTATGCACGTTTTGGCAGTTTTGACCAGCTGGCCGAGGATAACCGTCAGCAGCTCAAGGGACTGATCGATGAGATCGTGGCTGCAGACAATGAGCCCGGCTCAAACGCTCAGAAGATTGCCGATCTCTATAAGCTGGTGCTTGACACCGCACGTCGTGAGAAGGAGGGTCTTGATCCCATGAAGCCCTGGATTGAGAAGATAGAGGCTGTAAAGGACCGCAAGGAGATATTCCCGCTCATGACCGAGCTGGACGTAAACGGTCTGGTAAGCAACTATTTCGGCTTGGGTATAGGTGCCGATATGATGGACAGCAAATCCAACCTTGTAAGCATAGGCCAGGGTGGTCTGTCACTTGGCGAGAGAGAGTATTACCTGGATACGGATGAGGCTACAACCGCTATCCGTGAGGCCTTCAAGAAGCACATAGTACGTATGTTCACATTGTGCGGCTTTGATGAGAAGACCGCTCAGAAGAAGATGGAGGATGTCATGCTGATAGAGACCCGTATTGCCGAGAAGTCATACACCAACGTGCAAATGCGTGATCCGGCTGCCAACTACCATAAGATGCCGTTTGAGCAGCTCAAGAAGGATTTCAAGGGCATTGACTGGCAGGCATATTTTGATGCACTGGGTCTATACGACTGCGACTTTGTAGATGTAGGTCAGCCTGAGCCTATCCATGAGGTTGAGGCTATCCTGGCTAAGGTTCCCGTTGAGGCTCACAAGTCATATATGGAGTGGCAGCTTATTGACAACTCGGCATCCAAACTGACCAAGGAGCTTGATGATGCCAACTTTGATTTCTACGGCAAGATCCTGAGCGGACGTCAGGAGCAGCAGCCCTGGTGGAAGCGCGCCACATCAACCGTAAGCGGTGTCCTGGGTGAGGCCATCGGCCAGCTTTATGTTGAGAAATACTTCCCGGCTGAGGCTAAGGAGCGTATGGTCACTCTGGTCAAGAACCTTCAGATTGCCCTGGGTGAGCGTATTGATGCTCAGGACTGGATGAGTGACAGCACAAAGGCCCGTGCTCATGAGAAGCTGGATGCCTTCTATGTAAAGATAGGTTATCCCGACAAGTGGAAGGATTACTCAAAGCTCACTATAGATCCCAGCAAGAGCCTGTTTGAGAACCAGATTACTATGACTCATTTCTTCTGGCAGGACAACGTTGAGCGCAAGTACAAGAAGCCGGTTGACAACACAGAGTGGTTCATGACTCCCCAGACTGTCAACGCTTACTATAATCCTACTACAAACGAGATCTGCTTCCCCGCAGGTATCCTTCAGTATCCGTTCTTTGACATGAGTGCCGATGACGCATTCAATTACGGTGCCATAGGCGTTGTAATAGGTCACGAGATGACTCACGGATTTGATGACCAGGGCCGTCAGTTTGACAAGGAGGGTAACTTTACTGACTGGTGGGCTCCGGGTGATGCCGATAAGTTCAAGGAGCATGTACAGGTTATTGTTGACCACTTTGACGGAATCAAGGTTCTGCCTGACCTGAATGCCAACGGCGCACTCACACTGGGTGAGAATATAGCTGACCACGGTGGTCTGATGGTTGCTTATCAGGCATTCAAGAACGCCACCAAGGACGCACCTTTGAAGACTGAGAAAGGTTACACACCTGAGCAGCGTTTCTTCATGGCATACGCAGGCGTATGGGCCGGCAACATCCGTGACGAGCAGATACGCAACCAGACCAAGAGTGATCCTCATGCACTGGGCAAGTGGCGTGTAAACGGTACTCTGCCTCACATCGATGCCTGGTATGATGCTTTCAATATCACACCTGACAACAAGCTTTACCTGGCTCCTGAGAAGAGAGCCCGTATCTGGTAATCTGGAGTGGGGACACAGGCTGGTATAAGAGAGGACTATCTTGACCGGAGCGTAAGCCCCGGCCAGGATTTCTACCGATTCAGTTGCGGCGGTTGGCTTGACGCCAATCCTTTGCCTGATGATTATCCCAGCTACGGAACATATGAGGAGCTGGCTGAACATAACCGTCAGCAGCTCAAGGATCTTATAGACGGCATCATTGCACAGGATAATCCTGCAGGCAGTGATGCCGCCCGTATTGCTGACCTTTATAATCTGGTTATGGATGTGGACCGCCGCAATGCAGACGGGCTGGCACCCATCCGGCCGTATATGGAGCGAATAAAGGCTATCTCCAGCCGTCAGGAGCTGTTGGATGCCATGATTGAACTGGACCCGTATGGAGTGACCGGTTATTTTGACGTGGGCATCGGCCCGGACCTTAAGGACAGCAAAAACAATATCGTAGGTTTGAGTCAGGGCGGTCTGACACTTGGTGACAAGGAGTATTACACGGACCGTGACCGTCAGACCCAGAATATCCGCAAGGCATTCAAGAAGCATATAGTTCGGATGCTCATGATAGCCGGTTACGGACGTTGGGAGGCCCGCTCACGTATGCGCATCATCTGGCGTATCGAGAAGCGTCTTGCCCGGGCGTCCAGAAACAATGTCCAGTTGCGTGACCCGGCAACCAACTATCATAAGATGTCCATTGACCGGCTCTATGAGCAGCTGCCCGGTCTGGACTGGAGGGAATTCTTCAGCAAGCTGGGCCTGAATGGTGTAGAGTTGGTTGACGTGGGCCAGCCTGAAGCCATACAGGAGGCTATCCGAGTCTTCAACGAAGAGCCTCTTGAGGACCAGAAGATACTTATGGAGTGGCAGATGCTTGACTCCAACGGTACCCGAATAGGCAAAGAGGCCGATGACGCCGACTTTGATTTCTACGGCCGTACGCTGAGCGGACAGAAGGAACCCAAACCCATGTGGAAGCGAGCGACATCGGCCGTAAGCGGAACGTTGGGCGATGCATTGGGAAAACTCTATGTGGAGAAGTATTTCCCTGCTCAGGCCAAGGAGCGTATGATAGATATGTTCCAAAACCTGAAGCGGGCGCTTGCACGCCGCATCGAGGCTCAGGAGTGGATGAGCAGCGATACCCGCTCCCTGGCACTTGATAAACTGGATGCCTTCAAGTTCAAGATAGGTTACCCTGACAAATGGCGTGACTACTCCAGGATGGTGATAGATCCGTCCAAGACTCTGTTTGAGAACAGCGCATCCATAAGCCGTTTCTTCTGGAACGATATGGTGGAGCGCAAGTTCAAGAAACCGGTCGACCCTACTGAATGGTACATGAACCCGCAGGAGATAAACGCCTATTACGATGTCTCCATCAACGAGATATGTTTCCCTGCCGGTATACTTCAATACCCGTTCTTCAGTCTTGAGGCCGATGACGCTTTCAACTACGGCGCCATTGGCACCATCATGGGCCATGAGATGACCCACGGATTTGATGATGAGGGACGCCAGTTTGACAAGGACGGCAATATGTGCAATCTGTGGAGTAAAACCGATACGCGCCGCTTCAACCACAGGGTCAAGGTGCTGACCGATTGGTTTGACAGCATAGAGGTACTGCCCGGAATCAAGGCCAACGGAAAGCTCACGCTTGGTGAGAACATTGCCGATCACGGAGGACTTACCGTGGCTCTGGAGGCATTCCGCGAGACGGGAGGCAACAACCCGGATGATTTGAAATGCGGCTTTACGCCCATGCAGCGATTCTTCATAGCGTACGCCTGCACGTGGGCTGAGAACTGCCGCGACGAGATGATACTTCAGCAGACCAAGAGTGACGAGCACTCGCTTGCACGTCTGCGCGTGAACGGAGCCCTGCCGCATATTGACGAGTGGTATGAGGCATTCGGAATAACTGAACACGATTCTATGTATATTGCACCCGATAAACGAGTTCGTATCTGGTAACATTATGAAAGAGTCCAAGTCCATAGAACTGCTGTCACCCGCCAAGAACCTGGAATGCGGAATTGAGGCCATAAAGCATGGTGCCGATGCCGTCTATATAGGCGCGGGCCGATTCGGCGCACGTCAGGCTGCTGGTAATCCGGTTGAGGATATAACCGAGCTTACACGTTTTGCCCACTTCTATGGAGCCAAGGTTTATGTGACTGTAAACACCATACTCAAGGACTCAGAACTCCCTGATGCAGAGAAACTGATATGGCAGCTCTATGAGGCCGGTGCCGATGCCCTGCTCGTGCAGGATATGGCAGTTCTCAGGATGAAACTTCCTCCCATTGCCCTGCATGCCAGCACCCAGTGTGATGTGCGCAGCGTGGAGAAAGTCCGTTTCCTGGCAGACTGCGGTTTTACCCGTGTAGTACTTGCCCGTGAACTCTCACTCGATGAGATACGCGCTATACATGAGGCCTGTCCTGATGTTGAATTGGAGTGCTTTGTGCATGGTGCCCTGTGCGTGAGTTACAGTGGTCAGTGCTATGCTTCACAATACTGCTTTGGACGCAGCGCCAACCGTGGTGAGTGCGCCCAGTTCTGCCGTCTCAAATTCGACCTTGTAGATTCTGATAATCAGGTTATCGCCAAGGGTAAGCACCTGCTCTCTCTGCGTGACATGAACCGCATGGATAGCCTTGAGGAGTTGATGGATGCAGGAGTCTGCTCATTCAAGATTGAGGGACGTCTCAAGGAGACATCATACGTAAAGAATGTTACGGCCGCATACAGTGATGCGGCGAACAGGATACTGGAGCGCCGTGAAGAATACCGCCGTGCTTCATCGGGCCGCAGCGAACATATGTTCCGCCCCGATGTATACAAGAGCTTCAACCGCGGATTCACAGACTATTTCCTGCACGGACGCAGCGCCGATATTTGGTCGCCCGATACCCCCAAATCCATTGGTGAACATATGGGTCAGGTGCGCATAACGGGGCGCGGTTTCATAACGATAACAGGCAACAAGTCTTTCCACAACGGAGACGGACTCTGTTACATAGGTCATGACGGTGAGCTTAAGGGTTTCCGCGTGAACCGTGTGGAGAACGGCCGCATATTCCTCTATCTGGAGAGTGGCGATATGCCGTCTATCGCAGCCGGGACTGATATCTACCGCAACTTTGACCAGGAGTTTGAGAAGACGCTTGCCAAGGAAAGTGCCGTAAGGAAGATATCGGTTGATATAAAGTTTGAGGAGACAGCCGGCGGCTATCGCGTTAGTATGACCGATGAGGACGGATATGAGGCATCGGTATCAGCCCAATGGAAGAAGGAGGATGCACGCACCCCGCAGGAGGCCAATATCCGTACACAGTTGGGTAAGCTGGGAAATACCGGTTTTGAGGCGCAAAGCGTTGAGGTCAGACTGGACGGAGAGCGTTTCATACCTTCATCGCTGCTGTCTGACATGCGCCGTCAGGTTACATCTGAACTGGAGAATAAACGCAGGGACTCATATACCCGTCCGGCGCAGGGAAAGGCATCGGGAGTTAAGGATTATCCCGTAAAGGAACTGACATACCTAGGTAACGTGATGAATGCCCAGGCCAGGACTTTCTATAAGGATCATGGTGTACTCCAAATTGATGATGCATTTGAGAAGAATGCGCCTGACAAAGCTGTGGTTATGTTTTGTCGTCACTGCATAAAGAACTCGATGGGACTGTGCCCCAAGAACCGCAAGCAGGAAGTAAAGGTTCATGAGCCGTTATACTTGCTGTCGCAGGACGGCCGACGTTTCAAGCTAAGATTTGATTGTGCGCACTGCCAGATGGAAGTTTTGGCTGAGTGAATCAAATTTAATCGGAACTTTACTTATTTTTGCGAAAGTGATTTGATAAACCTTTTAAACTTAATTGAAATATGAAAAAGATTGGAAAGATTCTGGCAGTTGCCGCTCTGGCAATGATTTCTTACAGTGCATCAGCTGAGCTTGCTCCCCAGTATTCAAAGGGTACAATGATGGCCAATGTAGAATTTGGTGTGGCTCCCGGTTGGGGCGGCTCTATTTCATTGGATTATGTCCTGTTTGACGATTGGTGGAAAGGACATTTCTCAGTTGGTGGTGAGATTGATATGGCTAAACCTTACAAGTATGATACAACCTTCGGCGTTTCTCCCCGTGCTACCTACGGTCTGAATATCACTGATCAGTTTGAGGTTCATGCTATGGCAGAGATGGGTTTTGGATTCCGCAAATATGATGATGGAGTAGTTACAGATAACCATACATTCATCGTTCACAGTGAGATGGTAGGTTGCCGCTTCTTCTTTACAGATAGTTTTGGCGTAATGGCTGAGACAGGTTTTTCAAACCACTGGATGCCTCAGTTGCGTGCAGGTATTTGCTTCAAGTTCTGATAATCAATTTTGATCAGATATAAGGGGTGGATTATTCCGCCCCTTTTTTTATCTTCGCACTGTTATGAGAAGAATCGCCTTTGTTTTGTTGCTGGCTGCATCACTGGTATGCCAGGCTGAGACCGTAATCAAAGTGTCAATGGACAACGCAATCCAGACCAACGGGGGCCGATGGGAAGGATGGGGCACCAGTCTCTGCTGGTGGGCTAACCGCATCGGCTACAATGAGAATCTTACGGCTAAATCGGCTGACCTGTTCTTTGATACCCAAAAAGGTCTTGGTCTGAATATAATGCGATACAACGTAGGTGGAGGCGATGATCCTACACACCATCACATAACCCGCACCGACAGCGACGTTCCCGGCTGGATGTACATTGATGAAAACGGAGAGCGCAAGTATGACTATACTGCCGATGCCCGTCAGCTCAATGTGGTTAAAGCCGCAATGAAAGCCGCCGGCCAGGATGCCTATCTGGAGATATTCAGCAACTCGCCCCCATACTTTATGACCAACAGCGGCTGCTCAACCGGTAACTTCAAGGCCGAGGAGAACAATATCAAGGATGATGAGTATGATGACTTTGCCGAGTATATGGCTCACGTGGCAAACTACATGACCCGTGAAATGGGCCTCAAGGTAAAGAGCGTGTCGCCCATGAACGAACCCAATACCAACTACTGGCCCGCCATGAACTACAAGCAGGAGGGTTGCCACATCGATGCCGGTGAGGCCCAGTCCAAACTGCTGGTACTGACAAAAGAGGCCCTTGGCCGTTATGACCTGAATGACATAATCCTGACCACCAGCGATGAAACCAATCCTGGCAAGCAGATTGAGGAGATCAAGACCCTGACCCCTGATGCCCGTGCCGCCATAAACCGCATTAGCGTGCATACCTATGGTACCAACAGCATCCGCGAGATGGGTCAACTGGCCAAGGACGAGAAGATAAACCTGTGGATGAGTGAGGTGGACGGCAACGGAACCGCCGGTCAGAATGCCGGTGAGATGGCTGCCGGCCTGTGGCTTGCCGAGAAGATAATCAACGATATTGAGGCCCTGGAACCATCGGCCTGGGTACTCTGGCAGGTAATTGACACCCACATAAGCAAGGAAGGCTATATGGGTCGCCGCGACGGAGGTCCTCTGCGCACACAGAGAGGCTACTGGGGTACCGCCTGCGCCAACCACGACACCGGTGAGATTCTGCTAACCCAGAAGTACTACGCCATGGGACAGTTCACCCGCTACATCCGTCCCGGCTCCCAACTGATACTCTGCCCCACAGACCGCCGATCGGGAGTGAAAGCCCTCGCCGCCAAAGATAAGAAGCAACTCACCATAGTCTGCACCAATACCACCGCCCAGGAAAAGCCCATGACGTTTGATTTGAGCGACTTCAAGGTAAAAGGCAAGGTGCGTCAGATCAGAACCAGCGGTCAGTTTGCCGACGGTGAACATTGGGCCGAGACCGACCTGGGAAAAATCAAAGAAAAAAAGTTGGAAGCTGTATTAGCCCCCAACTCTGTTACTACTTTCGTTATAAGCCTTTAGACTTAGCTTCATTCCAAAGCGCATCCATCTCTTCAAGAGTCATGTCCTTGAGCTGGCGGCCTTGGTTGATGGCGGCTTCCTCTACGTAGTTGAAGCGGCGGATGAATTTCTTGTTGGTGCGCTCAAGTGCGTCATCGGGATGGATCTTGTAGAGGCGTGCTACGTTGATGATTGAGAACAGCAGGTCGCCAAGTTCGCTCTCAGCCTTCTCCTTATCGGCCGATGCTATCTCCTGTTTGAGTTCGGCATACTCCTCCTTGACCTTATCAAGAGCTCCATCGGGCGTATCCCAGTCAAAGCCCACATGAGCGGCCTTCTCCTGGATGCGAAAAGCCTTGATGGTTGAGGGAAGGGCATCGGGCACACCGGCCAGTACACGCTTGTTGCCGCCCTTCTCCTTGAGCTTGAGCTGTTCCCAGTTCTGGAGCACCTGTTCTGCACCATCCACATTGGTGGTGCCGTAAATGTGCGGATGACGGTATATAAGCTTGTCGCAAAGCTTGTCACAAACATCCTTGATATCGTAATCGCCGGTTTCGCTGCCTATTTTTGCGTAGAACACTACATGCAGCAGGACATCGCCAAGTTCTTTGCAGATATCGGCCTTGTTGTCCTTCATGATGGCATCACAAAGCTCATAAACCTCCTCAATGGTATTCTGACGGAGTGAGTCATTGGTCTGTACACTGTCCCAAGGGCACTTCTCCCTGAGCTCATCCATTATGTCAAGCAGGCGCCCGAAAGCCTGCATCTTCTCTTCGCGTGTATGCATATTATTATATTTTAGCGCAAAATTACACATTAAATCAGTACCTTTGCAGGCAATTTTAGACACAGGTAATATTTCTTTATGGAATTAGCAAGCAAATACAACCCCGCCGATGTTGAGGGAAAGTGGTACAAGTATTGGGAGGATGGCAAGTTTTTTCACTCAGAGCCTGATGGCCGTGAGCCTTATACTATAGTCATTCCGCCACCAAACGTGACCGGTGTGCTCCACATGGGTCACATGCTTAACAACACAATCCAGGATATCCTGGTGCGCCGTGCCCGCATGATGGGTAAGAACGCTCTGTGGGTACCCGGAACAGACCATGCATCTATCGCTACAGAGGCTAAGGTTGTTGCCAAGCTTGCAGCACAGGGAATAAAGAAGACTGATCTTACCCGTGAGGAGTTCCTTAAGCACGCATGGGAGTGGAAAGAGGAGCACGGAGGCATTATCCTGAAGCAGTTGCGCCGTCTGGGTTGCAGCTGTGACTGGGACCGCACCGCATTCACTATGGATGACCTGCGCTCAGAGAGCGTAATCAAGGTGTTTGTAGACCTCTACAACAAGGGCCTGATTTACCGCGGTGTACGTATGGTGAACTGGGATCCCAAGGCTCAGACAGCACTTAGTGATGAGGAGGTTGTATACAAGGAGGAGCACAGCAAACTGTACTATCTTAAGTACTACGTTGCTGACCAGGAGACCGTTAAGCCTACCGGTGCCGAGGGTGAGATAGTTCACAAGGATGCCAAGGGCTACTACGCTGTGGTTGCCACCACACGTCCCGAGACCATCATGGGTGATACCGCAATGTGCATCAACCCCGCCGATCCCAAGAACGGCTGGCTCAAGGGTCACAAGGTTATAGTTCCTCTGGTAAACCGCGTGATTCCCGTAATTGAGGATGATTATGTTGACATTGAGTTTGGTACCGGTTGCTTGAAGGTAACTCCCGCTCACGATGTCAATGACTATATGCTGGGTGAGAAGTACAACCTGGAGACCATCGATATTTTCAATGACAACGGTACTCTGAGCGAGAAGGCAGGCCTGTACATCGGTATGGACCGCTTTGCTGTAAAGAAGCAGATTGCCATTGACCTGGATAACGCAGGTCTGCTGGAGAAGCTTGAGGACTACACCAACAAGGTGGGATACAGTGAGCGTAACCCGGATACCGTAATTGAGCCCAAGCTCTCGATGCAGTGGTTCCTCAAGATGAAGCATTTTGCCGATATGGCTCTGCCTCCTGTAATGAACGATGAGCTCAAGTTCTATCCGCCCAAGTACAAGAATACATACCGCAACTGGCTGGAGAACATAAAGGACTGGTGCATAAGTCGTCAGCTCTGGTGGGGACACCGCATCCCGGCTTACTTCATGCCCAAGGGCGGATTCGTAGTTGCCGAGACAATAGAGAAGGCTGTTGAGTTGGCCCGTCAGAAGAGTGGTGACAACAGCCTTACCGCTGCCGATCTGCGTCAGGATGAGGATGTGCTGGATACATGGTTCAGCTCATGGCTCTGGCCTATCAGTCTGTTTGACGGCATCAACAACCCCGATAACGAGGAGATCAAGTACTACTATCCTACAAACGATCTGGTAACCGGCCCGGATATCATATTCTTCTGGGTGGCACGTATGATCATGTCAGGCTACGAGTACAGACACGATATGCCTTTCCGCAACGTATACTTTACCGGTATCGTTCGTGACAAGCTGGGCCGTAAGATGAGTAAGTCACTCGGCAACTCACCTGACCCCATAGGTCTGATAGAGCAGTATGGTGCCGATGGTGTTCGTATGGGTCTTATGCTCTCTGCTCCTGCAGGTAATGACATTCCGTTTGATGAGGCCATCTGCGAGCAGGGCCGTAACTTCAACAACAAGATCTGGAATGCGTTCCGTCTTACACAGACCTGGAGCGTAGCCGATATAGAACAGCCTGAGAGTGCAAAGGTTGCAGTGGAGTGGTTCCGCAGCAAGCTGAACAGCACTGCTGCCGAAATGGATGACCTGATGTCAAAGTACCGTATCAGTGAGGCTCTGATGGCAGTCTACAAGCTGTTCTGGGATGAGTTCGCAAGCTGGTACCTTGAGATCATCAAGCCGGTTTACGGTCAGCCTATCGACTCCAAGACATACGCTGCAACACTCGAGATGTTTGAGCAGTTGCTCATGCTGTTGCATCCCTTTATGCCGTTCATTACTGAGGAGCTTTGGCACGCAGTACGCGAGCGTAAGGATGGTGAGAGCATCATGAACCAGAGCATCGTTAACCTTGTAAAGGGTAAGGCCGATGCCAAGCTGCTTGCCCAGTTTGAGCAGGCCAAGCAGGTAGTAACTGAGATCCGTTCAGTACGCAAGGCCAAGAACATCGGCCCGCGTGAGCCGCTTACAGTTGAGGTTGTGGGCGCAAACCCGCTCGCCGCACTTGACAGCGTGGTACTTAAGATGGCCGGACTTGAGGAGATTGTTGTAGTTGCAGCCAAGAGTGAGGGTACAGCAGCATTCATGGTAGGAACCCAGGAGTATGCAGTACGTTTGGGCGGACTGATTGATGTTGAGGCTGAAATAAAGAAGATGGAGGCTGAGCTGGAGCACCTGGAGGGATTCCTCAAGGGTGTCAACGCCAAGCTTTCAAATGAAAACTTTGTGGCACACGCACCTGCCGCCGTCGTTGAGAACGAGCGCAAGAAACAGGCCGATGCCACTCAGAAGATTGCAACCATAAAGGAGAGCATCGCAGCTCTTAAGAAATAATGGAAGAGAACCAGACAAAGACCAAGGGTAGGTCAATATCTACAGGTGGAATTGTAGGTATTGTAATAGCCTTCATTTTGGTGGCGGGAATAGCCGTCTTCTACATGCGTTCCTGGCAGAAGAGCCAGCAGAACATTGAGGAGATGACCCAACTCTTTGAGATTGAGAAGGAGGAGATGGAGAATGAGTACTCCGGATTTGCCGTTCAGTATGATGAGATGAAGGTGCATATCTCTAACGACTCTCTGATTCGTCAGTTGGACCGTGAGAAGCAGCGCACCCAGCAACTGTTGGAGGAGTTGCGTCAGACCAAGGCTACCAATGCGGCAAAAATCACTGAACTCAAGAAGGAGCTGACAACCGTCCGTGCGGTGATGCGCACATATGTAAGGCAGATAGACTCTCTGGATCAGGTGAACAAACAGCTGGCCAAGGAGAATACCCGCGTACGTCAGCAGTATCAGGAGCAGACCAAGGTTGTAAAGCAGCTTACTGAAGACAAGGAGAAGGCCGAGGAGAAGGTGGCTCTGGCATCACAGCTTGATGCGGCTGCCATCACCGTGACCCCCAACAACAAGCGTGGCAAGGAGGACCATAAGGTCAAGAATGTGACCCAGTTTGTGGTAAACTTTACCATAGTCAAGAACATAACCGTCAAGACGGGTGAGAAGATTGTTTATCTGCGCATAACCAAGCCTGATGGTGAGCCTCTGGTAAAGGATGCCAGCAACACGTTCAAGTATGAGAACGTGAATCTTGAATACTCAGCAAAGAAGTACATAGAGTACACCGGCGAACAGCAGGAGGTTACCATGTACTGGGACGTTGAGGAATATCTTAGCGCAGGCACCTACACCGCCTATCTGTTTGTGGATGGCGTGATGATAGGTGAGCAGAGCGTTACACTTAACTGATAAACCCATAGAATGAGTTCATTCCGCGAGCTTGGCGTATCCGAGAGGATACTCAAGGCAATAGAGGAACTTGGATTTGAGCAGCCCATGCCGGTCCAGGAGGCTGTCATTCCCTATCTTCTGGAGGAGGGCAGTGGTGATGTAGTGGCTTTGGCCCAGACCGGTACCGGCAAGACTGCCGCATACGGTATTCCCGTAATTCAGCAGACCGATGTAGACAGCAAGGACGCCCAGTTCCTGATACTGAGTCCTACCCGTGAGCTCTGCGTGCAGATAGCCAGTGACCTGGCCGATTTTTCCCATTACATTGAGGGCCTGCACGTAATACCCATGTACGGCGGCTCATCAATCGAGAACCAGATACGCAATTTCAAGCGCGGAGCACACGTTATCGTAGCCACTCCCGGCCGTCTTATAGACCTTATGGAGCGTGGTGTGGTTACTCTTGATACCATCCGTACCGTTATCCTTGATGAGGCCGATGAGATGCTCAATATGGGATTCTCAGAGGATCTGGAGAAGATCCTTTCATCAGTCCCCGTAGAGCGTAAGATGCTTATGTTCTCGGCTACCATGAGCAAGGAGATTCAGGCTATATCGCAGAAATACCTTAATCATGCCCGCGAGATTGTAATAGGCACACGTAATGAGGGTGCCGAGAACGTGGAGCACGTCTATTATATGGTGCACGCCAAGGACAAGTACCTGGCCCTGAAACGCATTGTTGACTATTATCCGTCAATATACGCAATCATATTCTGCCGTACCCGTCTAGAGACACAAGAGATTGCAGACAAGCTGATGCAGGACGGCTATAACGCCGATTCACTGCACGGAGACCTGTCACAGGCTCAGCGTGACCTCACCATGAACAAGTTCCGCAAGCATCAGCTGCAGCTTCTGGTTGCTACCGATGTGGCTGCACGCGGACTGGATGTGGACAACCTGACTCATGTCATAAACTTTGGCTTGCCCGATGATATAGAGAACTATACCCATCGCAGCGGCCGTACCGGCAGAGCGGGCAAAAAGGGTGTATCCATTTCAATTGTCAATCTGCGTGAGAAAGGCAAGATACGTTTCATAGAGAAGGCCATAGGCAAGACGTTCGTTCAGGGAACCATGCCTTCCGGTACTCAGATATGTGAGAAGCAACTTTACAAGGTAATAGATGACCTGGAGCGCATTCAAGTCAACGAGGAGCAGATTGAAAAATTCCTGCCCGAGATATTCCGTCGTTTGGACTGGATGGACAAGAACGATATCATCAAGCGTATCGTGACCCGTGAGTTCGGCCGTTTTGTACGCTACTATCAGGATGCTCCGGAACTTGAGGAGGTTACCCGCAGTGAAGCCGATGCCGAGAAACGCAAGAAGAAAGACCGTCACCGTGCCCAGAAGGGTTATACCCGTTTCTTCATTAACATCGGCAAAAAGGATCATGTGCAGCCCGTTCATATTATTGAGATGCTCAACCGCAATGTGGCAGGCCGTGTGGATGTGGGCCGTATTGACCTGATGCAGAGTTTCTCATTTTTTGAGTGCCCCGAGGAGTATACCGAGGAGATACTGGACGGAATGGACGGCGTAAACTACAAGGGCCGCCAGGTTCATGTCGAGGTTGCCGAGACCCGCTCTGAGGATGGAACCCCAAGAGAGGAAAAACCGGCACGTGAACGCAAGCCAAAACCACGCAAAGAAGAAAAGGCTCATCGCGAAGAGAAGCCTCGTCGTGAAGATAAACCTCGTCGTGAAGATAAACCTTCACGCGCTCCCAAACGTGCTCCCAAGGTCCAGATAGCCCAGGATGATGACTTCTGGAATAACTTTGAAAACGAGGACTGGCACCAGTTCTTCCGCAGCGGAAACGGCAAGCCCTCCAAGAAGCAAAAGGAGAAAAAGAAGCCTGCAAAGAAAGAAAAGGTAAACGGCCGCAAAGCCCGCACCGCTGCAAAACCCAAGAAATCCCGCAGATAATTTTATTTCAGAGTCAGGGTTGGGTTAGTCAACAAGACGTCTACTATCTGATGATAGACTGCCAAATCCGAGACTTGCGAGATTGTGGTCACTTTGTTGCCGGCATCTTTTGATGATGCACCGCAATGATAAATGCGTTCGTTTTCTGTTTTATAGTCAAGAACAATGTATCGGTCGTGGTAGATTCCACAGGTTTTCTTGAATGAAACGGTTATATGGGGGTATTGGCGTTGGAAATCATCATAGTCTTTCTGATGCAAGCCAGCACCAATGTTATCACTGAAAATTGTGACAGGAACGTCATGTTTCACGTTCTTGAGTAAGACCAGAGTCTTTAGTCCGATATAATTGTCTATCACGAATACGCTGTGCCGGGCGCTTTGGTAAATGGTGCTATATGCCAGATTTGCCTCTATGGATTCTCCGTTCAGGATAAG
>Ga0310690_10003342_pt1 | contig 24258 bp, 21 predicted proteins | sample AusTroGonzalo_MG_2_FD_207661 | JGI IMG/M metagenome (GOLD analysis project Ga0310690, IMG submission 207661) | Bovine rumen microbial communities from tropical cattle in Woodstock, Queensland, Australia - Gonzalo_04 (v2) (version 2) | ecosystem: Host-associated > Mammals > Digestive system >... | reverse complement strand
GCCCCCGTCCTCATAGAACTTGCCGAAGAACTCGATGTACTGCAGCCGCGCCGTGTGCACAAACGTACCGAGCACGTTGATGGCCAGATTGAGCACGTGGCCGAGCGTAAAGACCAGGATCAGCAGAATAAAACCGCCGAACGAAAGCCCCTTCATGGTGGCCATCATGTTGATGACCTGCCCCAGCACCGCCGAGGCGAGGCCGAGCGCCAGAATGCGGGAATACGACAGCAGATCCGAGGCGTAACCAATCAGGCCGTAAAGGCCGCCGAAACCGCCGAGGAGCTTGCCGACCACGCCTTTTTTGGCGCGTCCCTGCGTCGCGAGGATCGCAAGCGCTCCCGCCACCGTCAGGATGATGCCCGGCACGCGGTAGAACACCAGCACGGCGATACCGCCGAACAGCAGCCAGTAAGAGCCGATGTCGAACAGCGCGTCCAGCGGATGCCCGTCGCGGCAAAGGATCACGGCCTTGATGGCCATACCCGTCAGCAGGTGCACCGCGCCGACGCCGAGCGACAGCACGAGAAACGCCACGGGGCTTTGCAGCGGATCGAGCAGCACGGCGATATTGGGCCCGCCCTTGATCAGCGCGAGGTTCGGCAGCCGATCCTCCGACATGTGCAGGATGTTGCGCATGAACGCGAGCGGAAAATCGCCGAAATACGAGCCGAACAGCACGCCGCAGATCACGCAGGAGACGCCGCAGAAGCCGAACATCAGAAGAAAGCGCTTCATGCTCTCTCGCGGCTTGAGCCAATGCACCGCGCCGAAGCAGACGGCGGAAAGGATCAGGCCGTAACCCACGTCGGCGAACATCAACCCGAAGATGAGAAAGTAGAAGATACTCATCACAAACGTCGGGTCATACCGCCCGTATTTGGGATAGGCGTACATGCCGACCACCCACTCGAAGTTGCGGGCAAAGCCGTTGTTCGAGAGCAGCACGGGCACGTCCTCGTCCTCGGCAGGGTCCTCGAATTCATACGCGGCCGCATAAGGGGCGAGCGTCGCCGCGATCTTGTTCTCGGCGGGCACGGGACACCAGCCGGAGAGCACCGCGCACTGTCCCGTCACGGCCAGCTGCCGCTTGTTCTCCTCGGTCATTTTGGTCGTATGCTCGATATCCGAGAGAATCTCGACGTCGGTGAGGTTGTCCGCTAAAATCTGCAGCCGGCTTTCCAACCGGTCGAGATGGTCGCGTATCTTGTCCGCCCGCCGGTCGGCGGCGTCATAGGTCTCGTTGGCCGTGCCCTCGGCATTCTTGAACGAGGCGACGGCAAAACCGAGCGGCGCAAGCGCGCGCAGCACGTCGTCGCGCTCTTTCTTGTGGCACACGAGCGACACGGTCACGCCCCGTTTATCGCGGTTCAACACGTCCGGCACCGCGCCGAGCCCCTCGAGCGCCGCCCCGATCTTTTCGTCGGTGACCGAAGCCGGGAACGCGCCGAGCACGAACGCGGTATATTGCGTGCCGGGGTCGTTGAGCGCATACGGATACGTCAGGTACGGCAAGAGGGAGGTCATCAGTTCTTCCTCCGCCAGCAAATCGGCTTTGCGGTCTGCCACGGTCTTGACGATCTTTTCCGCCTCCGCCACCGTCTTCCACGCCTTGTCATAGCGGCCCGACTGCCTGAACTCCGTCATCGCCACGGGCGTGACGGGGCGAAACAGCTGCTTTTTGCGCGTGCTCCGCTTGGTCAGCACCGGCAGCACTGCGTCGACCCTTGCGGCGCGCGCGGCCGCCTCGGTCGCGGCGCCGTCCTCCGTCGGAAAGGCAGAAAGCGTCTGCCCGTCCGTCTCGGTGCGTGTCAGCGACACCGCCCGCAGTTTCATCAGGCGGCGCATGATGGCGTCGGCGTCGGCGAGAGGGGCGATGACCGTCAGCTTTTGCATCTTCGTCACTGACATTTTTCCACGATCCCCCATACGATCAGTTTGACCGCTTCTTCCATGTGTTCGGCGGCGGCCGCCGTCAATGCGTCGGCGTCTCTTTCCGCCTCGCCCCGCCGTTTTTCAAGCAGAGCCTCGGCGCGGTCGCGGATCTGCTGCAGTTGCGCCGCATATTCCGCCTCCGTCGCGCGGCGGACTTCGTCGCAGTGCGCCCGTCCCTCCGCCTCGACTTTGGCGCGCATCTCGGCGGCCTTTTCCTCTGCCACGCGGCAAAGAATGCCGGCCTGCTCTTCCGCTTGCCGGATCGAATCAATGGTCTCTTTGGACATTCATTTCACCGTCCCTTCTCCGTCGGTCGCGACCGGCGTGAGGTTGTTATTAGTATCATATCATATTTCTTTTGATATTTCAAGAGGTTTTGCGCAGATTTATTGTTGAATTTTGGCAGATTTTTTTGAGTTTTGCGGAAAACGTTTGCGCCGCCTCGGTTTTTCGATCTGCCACGCGCCGTCGCCCCGCCAATACTCCGTCAGCGTTACGGGCGGCCGTTCGCCGTCAAACGAAAAAGTCAGGTGCACCACCGTGCAATACGCCGCCGTTTCGGTCGTCAGCGCCGCCGTGTAAAGCGGCACCCGGTCGGTCTGTTTTTCACACCGTTCCCGCCCTTTTTGCTCCGCATACGACAAAAACGCCGCCAGCACCGCGCGCAGGTGACACGCCGCTGGGCTGTCGCCCGCGGGCTCGTCATAACGCACCCGCAGCAGCGTGTTGCCCGCCGCGCGCACCGCCCGCATCTTTTTGACCGTCTGCAACCGCCAAACCATACCGCTCCCCCCGCCCGTATTCTCCTCGTTCATTTTATGCGTGCAGCCGACGAAAAAACACCCGACAGTCGCCGGGTGTTTTTCAAAAAGATCGGTCAATCCGCGTTCTCCACCAAAAAGAGCGCACGGGGGCTGACGTGATCGGAGAGCGTCAGTTTGTCGCCCTGCACACGCAGATACCGCCCGTCGGACGCGGCGATAAAGTAACGGTTGCGGCAGGCCGGCAAAAACGTGAAGTATTGCCCGTTCCGTGAGAGCTGCGCGTTGCCCTCCTCGTCAAACCGCAGACAGAGGTCGCCCGCCATCAGGTGACAGGCGTCGCCCCGCACTGCCGTGGGCACGAACGCCGTGCTCTCGTCTTCCGCAGCCATGATAGCGCCGTCTCGCACGGCAAGGTAGCGCAGCGGCTGCAGCGGCAGGCGGTTGGAATGAGCATAGTCGAGCCGCAAGGCTCTTGCCAGCCGTATCGGGCGCGTCAGATCAACCGTCGGCAGCGGCTCTGTCGGAAACAGCACGGCATAGCGCGAATCGGATTGCCAGGTGCCGCCGGCCGATGCGTAGTCGGTGAACAGCGCCGTGCCGCCGTCGCCGCGGCGTGCCTCGAAGGCAAAGAAATGCGGAAACGTCACCTTTTCGGTGAGCGCTGTCTCCACATATCCCTCCTTGTCCGCGGCAAGCGCCGGCGGCGCCATGGGATCCTGCCCCGTGCGAGCGTCGCGCGCAAGCGCCAGCGGTCCGCGCAAAAGCGCCGCCTGCTCATTCGCGTCGGGGTCGCCGCACGCGCCGCAGGGGCGCACCACGCGCCCGCGCAGGTCCAGGCGCAGTTCCACCGTGTCGCCGCAGGCAAACGTCCGTCGGATCTCGGCAAACGTGCCGGGCGTCACCGCCACCAGTTCGCCGGTCACCGTTAGGGTCGTGCGGCGGCTCCACGCGGGTATGCGCAGCGCCAGCGTAAAGGGCGCCTCGTCGTGCGTATCGATCTGTATGGAAATTACCCCGTTGCCGGGGTAATCGGTCTTAACGGTCAGTTCCAGCGGCAGGCCGTTCGGCGTTCTGGTCGCCACGAAACCGGGCAGATACAGGTTCAGGGCCACGCCGTCGGGGCGCAGCAAAGCCGCCGTTTGGGGCGCAAGACCCGTGCCGGCCGCGCCGATGGCCGCGCAGCAACCGTAAAAACCGCCGCCCGGCAGATCCTTTTTGCCGCCCACTTCCAGGCCCCGCAGGCCGCCGTTCAGCGGCGCGTAACTGTCAAACGGCAGGCCCGCGCCGGTGTAGTTGATGGCGCCGAGCAGGGCGTTATAGGCCGTGCGTTCGATCTCGTCGCCGAAGCGGCTGTCGCCCGTCAGGCACAGCAGTTGAAAGCAGAATTTCAAGTAGGTCACCGCCACGCAGGTCTCCTGCATGACGCCGAGATAGTGCGTGCGCCACTGGCTCCGCTCGCCGTGATCGAAGATCTCGTGCAGTGTGCCGCAGTTGCCGATGAACGTGGCCTCTTCCGCCGCCACGCGGCGGCCGAAACGAATGGCCGCGTCACGCCATTTTTCAATACCCGTTGCCCGGTAATATTCCATCAGGCCCTCAAAGCAGGACATGGTCTCATAGGCCTTGACGACCCGATAATCATAAGGCGATTTCTCGTCGCGCCACGCCGTCTCGAAAATATTTTCGGTCAGCGCACCGCCGCTCTCCACCACGTAGGTCGCGAAGTCGAGATAGCGTTTGTCTTTCGTGATAAAGTACAGCCGCACCACGGGCTCGAGCACCGACGAGGAGTTGACCCCCTCCCAGATGGTCGAGGTCTCGGTGATCTTCTTTTGCCCCGCGCTGGGGCCCACCGCCGCCAGAATGCCGTCCGCCTCGCGGCACAGTGCCGCCGTCACGCGGGCCGAAAGCGTTTCGTCGGGGCAGATCTGCAAAAAGTATTCAAGCCCGAGCAGCACGTACTTGCGGCACCACATATCCCAGGAGACGAATTCGTCCCCGCGGGGATACGAAGAGATGCGTCCGTCGGGCTCCGCCGTGTCGAGCAGGGCCGTGACGGCGTCGGTCAGCACCGCGAGCAGGTGCGCATCCTGCGTATAGCCGTAGGTGATGCACCCGCCGCGCATCATCTTGCCCCAATATTCACCGCGCCAGCCGTGGTCGGCGGCGTCGGCTTTCGGTTCGACCGCGAACACCGCCGCGAACTTGCGCCAGAGTCCCGCGTCGCACAACTGCTTTTCGGCAATAAAAGAGGCCGCCTTATCCAGGTCGCCCCGGCAGCCGATACTGCCGGCGGGCATAGGGAAAAGACGGTCCGTGTCAAGACGCGGCGCCAGTTGCGGGTCGCTTGCGATCGTTTGATGTAACCAGGTCATGTCATACCCTCCCAAAAAGGGTTTTTTCACCCCGTTGACGGGTCAATCAACGTCCCGCCGTCCTTCAAGCGCGTGTGTCAGCGTGATCTCGTCGGCGTATTCCAGTTCCCCGCCGTAGGGAATGCCGTGCGCGAGGCGAGTCACTTTGACGCCGAGCGGTTGGATCAGGCGCGCGATATACATCGCGGTCGCCTCGCCCTCCGTCGTCGCGCCCGTGGCCACAATGACCTCTTTGACGGCGTCGTTCTGCAGGCGCGAGAGCAACTCGCGCAGCGTCAACGCGTCGGGCGTCACGCCGCTCATCGGTGAGATCAGGCCGTGCAGCACGTGGTAAACGCCACGGTAGGCGCGCACCTTTTCAAAGGCCATCACGGCCCGGGTGTCCGCCACCACGCAAATGGTCGAGGCGTCCCGCGTCGGGTCGGCGCACACCGCGCACATCTCGCGGTCGGTCAGATTCTGGCACACGGGGCAGCGGTGTATCTTTTCTTTGGCATCCCGAATGGCCGCCACGAACGCGTCGATCTCGTCGGGGCTGTATTCCAGCATGGCAAGCGCCAGGCGCGAGGCGGACTTGCGCCCGATACCGGGCAGGCGGGCAAACTGCTCCGCCAGCACGTCGAGCGATTCGATGCCCGCCATATCAGAACAGACCCGGCATGCCGGGCATGCCCATCGAGCCGGTCAGCTTGGACATTTCGGCGCTGTTGGTGTCGTCCACACGCTTGACGGCCTCGTTGACGGCCGCCACCAGAATATCGGAAAGGGTCTCGATATCGTCGGGATCGACGATCTCGGGGGCGATCTCCATCGACAGAATCTGCCGCTTGCCGTTGATCTTCACCGAAACGGCGCCGCCGCCTGCCGAAACCTCATATTCGCGGTTGTCAAGGTCCTCCTGCAGGGCGTTCATCTCTTCCTGCATTTTCTGCGCCTGCTGGATCATGGCGTTCATGTTCTGGGGACCGCCACCCATCCCCTTTGGGTAATTCGCTCTCATATATGTGCTCCTTTATATCAAGGTTTGTCGGTCTCGTTTCGGTCGTCCGTCGCTTCGGCCAGTTCGTCAAGCAGCGTGTCCGGCGCCTCGTTCCGGGCACCCGATGCCTCAAAGATCAGGTCTTTTTCCTGCACGTCCCGGTGCAATTCCGCCGACAGCGCGCGGGCAAGCGTGGCGCGGCCGCCGTTCTGTTCGACCATCGACACGGCAAATGCGTTCGGCAGCTGCAAAAGGGGGCGGCCGTCTCCGGTCAGGTAGGCACGGGCGTTTTTCAGCCACGCGGCAAGCAAGGCGTTTTCCCGCCCGATGCGCTCGACACAGTTGACAAATCCGCGCAGGCGCTCCCGCGCTGGCTCGCTTGCGGCGGGTGCGCTTGACTGCGATTTTTCGTCACCTTGCTCCGACTTCGGCGTCAAAACCGGCGCCGGCGCGGGGGCCTGCGACGCCGCTTTGACGGGAGCCGACAACGGTGTAATCTTCGGCTTTTCCGCCACAGGCGGCATCCCCGTTAACAAATGATCTTCCAGCCGTTCCACCCGCGCGAGGATCCCCTCGACCGAGGTATCCAGCGCAGGATCGCACATGCGCAAAAGGGTCAGTTCCGCCACCATGCGGCGGGCGGCGTTGGCCTTCTGCATGGCGAACAGCGCCTCTTCAAGCAAATGACAATGGGCGAGAATGCGCCCTTTGTCAAGCCGCCCCGCCACACTTGCCAGCGCCGTCGTTTCGGCGTCTGTGAGATCGAGATAGCGGGCGGCGTTTTGGGTCGTTTTGACGACCAAAAGATCACGGTAAACCGACAAAAGATCCTGCCAGAAAACCGTCAGATCGCGGGCGGCGTTGACCGCCTCGGCGACCGCCCCGAATACGCGGTCATAGTCCGCCTCGGCCACGGCCGTGACCAGAGCCAGCATGTCCTCGCGTCCGCCGGAACCCATCATCTCGTTGACGGTGGCCACGTCCACGGTGCGGCGCGTGCCCGCGCACAGTTCGAGAAGACTGATGGCGTCGCGCATACCGCCCTGCGCCATGCGGGCGATGCGGTCGGCGGCCTCGGGCAAAAGCGTGATATTTTCCTGTTCTGCGATGTAGGCAAGACGCGCGGCCAGCACGGGCGTAGCGATGCGCCTGAAATCAAATCGCTGACAGCGCGAGACGATGGTGGCCGGCAGTTTTTGCAGCTCGGTGGTCGCCAGAATGAAAATGACGTGCGCGGGCGGCTCCTCGAGCGTCTTCAACAGCGCGTTGAAAGCGCTTGCCGACAGCATGTGAACTTCGTCGACGATGTAAACGCGATAGGTGAGCGACGATGGGGTATAGACCACCTCGTCGCGTATGTCGCGGATGTTCTCAACGCCGTTGTTAGAGGCGGCGTCCATCTCCAGCACGTCGGTGGCGCTGCCGTTTTCAATGGCGCGGCAAGCGGCGCAAACACCGCAGGGATTGCCGTTTTGCGGATTCTCGCAGTTGACGGCCTTGGCCAAGATCTTGGCGCAGGTCGTCTTGCCGGTGCCGCGGGAGCCGCAAAAAAGATAGGCGTGACTGGGCGTGCCCGCCGCCACTTCATAGCGCAAAACGGCGGTCACGTGTTCCTGCCCGCAAACGTCGTCAAACGTGCGGGGCCGCCATTTTCTGTAAAGCGCCTGATGCATCTCGTTCCCTCTCCTCCCGGCTACGATATAAGCCGCAAAATAAGACCATACACCTCTTTGTCGAACCTCGACTTTGCGCGGAAATCGCACTCTTTGCTCAGAGCAGGCGCCCTCGCGGCACATCGGTAAAACCGTTTAATGCTGCTTGGTTCCCCACCTGACATGGTTCGCGGCGTCCGATTGCGCGAGACCCGCTCGTCAACACAAAAACTACGCTCCGGCCGCATCGCTCCGGCCCTCAAAAAAGGGATCTACCCCTGCGTATAGCGGATTTCAGGTACAGGGCCCCGCTACTCCCCCGGCTGGTATGGCCTTATTTCACGGCTCTTATATAGTATAACAGATGCAATTGAAATTTGCAATAGCGGGCGCTAAAGTTTTTCACTTTTCCCCGCAAGACTATTGTGCCGCGCATCTCGCCGTTCATACCATGACGCCGCCGGAAAATGTTGCCTGCCGCCAAGAAAAACCGCACGGCTTTTCTCAAAGAACGGGTTGCATTTTGTCGTCGAATGCAGTATAATGGTCTCAATTCACAACGATAGGAGGGAGACGCCGTGATCGTGCGCGGGAGTTTACGGTTGCTTGTCAAATCGCTGCTGCAATTCGCGTGCGCGGGCGGCCTCTACTATCTGATCGAAGTGTTGTTCCGCCTTTATCGGCATCACAACCCGCCCTTGCCGCATACGTTCTTTCTCGGCGGCTTTGCCTGCCTGATTTTGGTGGCGCTCTGCCGCATCCCTCTCTGCGGCGCGGCGCGGTGGCTGGTCTTGCCCCCGCTCGGCGGCGCGGCGCGGTGGCTGGTCTTGCCCCCGCTCGGCGGCCTTGCGCTGACGGGCTATGAATACCTGTTCGGCCTGTACTTTCTCACAAAAGAAAACCTGCGCATCTGGAACTACACCGGCTGCCCGCACGAATACCGCGGCCTCATCTGCCTCAAATTTTCACTTTGTTGGGTCGGCGCGACCGTCGGCGTCATGCTCGCGGACAGGCTGATCGAACACCTGCTCCGCCGCACCCGCTTCGCCTACCGCAATATGTTCAAAAAAGAAAAGGCCGAGGCCTGAACCTTGCCTTTATGTCCGGCTACCCGCTGATCTAACAACTTTTGCCCCTCCCGAAAAAGATTTGCCCCGCAAAGATTTTTCGGAAAAAAGGAGGGGCAGACCGCGGCGTCGAGCCCTTTTGTTTGCAAAAACGAAAGGGCGAGACCATAAGGTCTTGCCCATCTCCCATCCGGCTATCCGCCGCACAAACAACGCTTCCCCCTCCCGAAAAAGATTTTCGCAGAAAAGATTTTTCGGAAAAAAGGAGGGGCAGACCGCGGCGTCGAGCCCTTTTGTTTGCAAAAACGAAAGGGCGAGACCATAAGGTCTTGCCCCGACGTGGAGCTGGTGGTGAGATTCGAACTCACGACCTGCTGATTACGAATCAGCTGCACTACCCCTGTGCTACACCAGCGACGGAATGTATTATAACACACTTTTTTTCACAATGCAATAGGTTTTTGATATTTTTCTTTGCCGCTTAGGCGGCCGCCATTTTCCCAAAAGGAGTCAAGCATGAACATCAAACAAATCCTCCAAAACAGCGAGGCCGCTCTCTCGTTTGAGGTGTTCCCGCCCAAAAACGAGGCGACGTTCGCCTCCGTGCGCGACGCGGCGCGCGCCGTTTGTGCCCTGCGTCCCGCTTTTATCAGCGTCACCTGCGGCGCCGGCGGCTCGACCGACGGTTACACGGGGGCTCTGGCGGCCGAACTGCAAAAGGATTTCGGCGTGCCGGCCGTGGCGCACCTGACCTGTGTCAACGCGACCAAAGCCGACATCCGCCGCTCGCTTGCGGATCTCTCGGCGCGCGGCATCGGCAACGTGTTTGCCCTGCGCGGCGACCTGCCCGCGGGCGTGGACGCCACCGCGTTCGATTTTCCGCACGCCGTGGATCTGGTGCGCGAGATCCGCGCCGCCGCACCCGAGATGACCATCGGCTGCGCCGCCTATCCCGAAGGGCATCCCGAATCGCCCTCGCAAAAAGAGGATATCCGGCGTCTTTCTGAAAAAGTGGCGGCCGGCTGCGACTTTATGACGACCCAGATGTTTTTCGACAACAACATCCTCTATAACTTTCTCTACAAGATCCGCGACGCGGGCGTCACCGTGCCCGTGGTGGCCGGCGTCATGCCCGTGACCAACGCGGTGCAGATCACCCGCATCTGCAAACTCTCCGGCACAGAACTGCCGCCCCGCTTCAAGCGCATCGTCGACCGCTACGGCCACGACCCCGCGGCCATGAAGCAGGCTGGCGTCGCCTACGCTACCGAGCAGATCATCGACCTCTACGCCAACGGCGTGCGGGCCGTGCACCTCTATTCCATGAACAAGCCGGACGTGGCTGCCGCGATACAGAGTAGCCTGTCGGCCATTCTGTCCGCCGAAAACAAGGCGTAACGGGGCGGTTTTTGTCAAAAAGCGTCACCTTTTGTCGGGTGGAAACATATACTGCGAACAGATCCCGACAAAAGGAGGCCGCCATGCGCCGTTCTTTCGCGCTCACGCGCACAGCCTGTTATATCGGCTACGTCACCGAGGCCGTCGCCATCAACTTTGCGCCGTTGCTGTTCTTGACGTTTCAGGAGACGTTCGGCGTCTCCCTTTCGCAGCTCGGCCTTTTGATCGGCTTCAACTTTGCCATACAGCTGTCCGTCGATGCGTTTTCCGCCACCTTGCTCGGCCGCGTCGGCCTGCGTCGGTCGGTCTTGCTCGCGCACGTATCGACGTGCGCGGGACTTTGCGGTTTTGCCGTGTTCCCCTATCTGTTTTCCGCCCCGTTTGCGGGCCTTTTGGTCGCCACGCTGCTCTGCGGTCTCGGCGGGGGCCTCTCCGAAGTGCTCATCAGCCCCATCATGGAGGCCTGCCCGCAAAAGGGCGGCGCGGCCGCCATGAGTTTTCTGCATTCGTTCTACTGTTGGGGGCAGGCCGGCGTCATTCTCCTGTCCGTGCTGTTTTTCGCCGCGTTCGGCGTCGCGCATTGGCGCATGCTCTGCTGCCTGTTTGCGCTCATCCCGCTGGCGGGCGTTTTTTTGTTTGCGGGCGCGCCGCTGGCCGCACTGCCCGGCGGGTCCGGCTTTTTTCATCTGCGCGGCCTTTTCAAAAACCGCGTCTTTCTCCTGATGCTCGTCATGCTGGCCGCCGCCGGCGCCGCCGAGATGATCATGGCACAATGGGCCTCTTCTTTCGCGCAGTCGGGCCTCGGCATCGGTAAAACGGCAGGGGATCTCGCGGGGCCTTTTCTCTTTTCGATCCTGATGGGCGCGTCGCGCCTGCTGCACGCGCTTTTCGCGCACCGTCTGCGCCTGTTTTCCGTCATCGCCGTCTCCGCCGCACTGTGCGCGGCCGCCTACCTTCTGGCTGCGCTCTCGTCCGCGCCTCTGCTTGCTCTGCTCGGCTGCGGGCTCTGCGGTTTTGCCGTCGGCGTGCTGTGGCCCGGCATCTATGCGGCGTCGGCCGAACACGTTCCCGACGGCGGTCTTCCCATGTTCTCCCTGCTCGCGCTCGCGGGCGACGTCGGGTGCCTTTCCGGCCCCTCGCTCGCGGGACGCGTCGCCGATCTCGCCGGCGGCGACCTGCGTCTGCCGTTCCTGCTGGCCACCTCGGCGCCCGCTCTCTTGCTGCTCTGCGCCGCGTTTCTCTCGCACACGGTCAAAAAGAAAAGCGCCCCGCGTTAAAAACCGCCGCCCTTTTACCGTTTTTCTCTTGCTTTTTGCGTCGAGGTATGCTACAATAAAACCAATAAGGCCACCCGGCCGCAAAAAAGGAGAACGTACCATGAAAAAATGGAGATGCACCATCTGCGGCGAGATCGTCGAATCCGACGTTCGCCCCGAAAAATGCCCCCTTTGCAAAGCACCCGGCGAGAAATTTGAAGAGATCAAAGAAGAGGCTTCTACCTGGGCCGCCGAACACGTCATCGGCGTAGCCAAAGACCCCGCCGTGCCTGCCGAGATCATCGAAGGCCTGCGCGCCAACTTCCAGGGCGAATGCACCGAGGTCGGTATGTATCTGGCCATGGGCCGCGCCGCCGCCCGCGAAGGTTACCCCGAGATCGCCCTGTACTGGGAGAAAGCCGCCTTTGAAGAGGCCGAACACGCCGCCAAATTCGCCGAACTGCTGGGCGAATGCGTCAGCCCCTTTACCAAAGAGAACCTGACCGTACGCGTCGAGGCCGAACGCGGCGCCACCGCCGGCAAGACCGAACTCGCCAAAAAGGCCAAACAGCTCGGGCTTGACGCCATCCACGACACCGTGCACGACTTGGCCCGCGACGAGGCTCGCCACGGCAAGGCGTTCGAGGGCCTGCTCAACCGTTACTTCAAATAAAAACATACAAAAAAGCCCGCACACGGTGCGGGCTTTTTGCTTTTTTACAAAGATTGTCCTTTATTTGTTCAACGCCTCATAGGCTTCTTTCAGGGCGGCAATCGTTTCCGCGTTGCGATTGGCAATCGCTTTTGTTTTGGCGCTGTTATAGCCCCGCACGAGCATCGGCTTGTAGCTGTCCATCTTCCGAGGCAGCGCGTTGATCAGATAGGCGCTGCCGAACGTAGAAGAACCCGCTTTGGAATAATCAAATACGACAAAGCCAATCTTATCAGCCACGGCCGTGTCTTTGATGATGAAGTTGCCGTTCTGAACATCCAGAAAACCGGGATCTTCAAATACGCCGTGCTTGCCGTAACCGAAGGCCAGCATACTCGATTTGAACGCAACCGACCCGTCTGATTTTTGCACTTTCACGTTGTCGCGGCGGGTATAGTCGTAATATACGTTACTGTCGTCCACAAAGCAGTTTTTGCTGAGTTGGTGATACATATATTGGTCGTCGCCCACGAGAATATTGTTTTTGAGGTAGATCTGCGTGTCGCCCGACACGTACAGAGAGCAGCGCACCTGACCCTCTTCGTTCAGCGCGAAGATGTTGTTTGTCACCTGATTGTCTCTGCCGTAGTGCTGATGAAAACCCTGCGAGCCGCAACCGTAAACCAGGTTCTCTTTGACGGTAAAACCGGTCGAGCCCTCGTCTAGATAAATACCCCAACCGCCGTAGGTGGTGGCCAGTTCGCCGGCCTTTACGTCATAGATCACGTTGCCCGAGATCACGCTGTCCGGCTGCACGCCCAGCGTATAGATGCCGCCCATATCGGAAAGTGGGCCGTGCCCGATATTGTAAATGAGGTTGTTCGCGATCAGGTTGTCCCGGCAGGCGGTCTCGGCATAGCCCCATTCCCAACCTACGGAGATGGCGGTATACATACCGTCGTGTATCTCGTTGTTCGTGATCTTACTGCCGGCGGCAAAGGTCTGCAGAATGGCCACGGCGTGGTGCCGCACCTGCCCATAATGCGCGATCAGGCAATCCGAAATGGTGGTGTTGTTCACCGCCTTGTTTTTCTCGCCGCCGACCACCACGGCGTGCATACCGATATTTTCAAATTTGCAGCGCAAAACCGAGCAGCCGTCGTTCACGTCGTGATAGTTGCCAAAGGAAATGCAGGTGTGGGAAATGCAGTTGAAAACGCAATCCTCAAAAGAAACGCCCGTAGAGCGTCTAACCATAATGCAGGGAGCGGTGCCTTTGGCGGATTGGGGAAGATCCTCTTCGTAGATCCAGTTGGAATAGGCAAATTTTATGCCGTGAAAAGAGAGATTTTCGGCTTTGTAGATCGACATCAGCCGCCGATTCTGCCCGGCGTAGATCAGCGTCTCGTTCTGCGTTTCACCATCCCGCGGCAGATAATACAGCGTCAGCGTGCGATAATCAAAATACCATTCACCCGGCTCGGTCAGCCCGCAGCGCACGTTTTCGATATAGTAGGGGTCGTTTTCCTTGATCGTGTTGTTGGCGGCCTCTTTGAGATTGATCGTGTTTTTCGACGCGGTATAAGAGGCGATGGGACGCAGATCGTCGGTCCAGTAGTGGAACACGTGCAGATAGGCGTGCGACATATCCTCGCCGGAAAGGTCGGGCAGATCGCCCTCTTTCGCGACAAGGCCCATATGGTGGGCAAAAGTGCTGTTGCTCGGATTTTGGGGAGAATCCCCGCCGGCGGCCCGCAGATAGTCCGTGCTGTTCGGGTATCTCGCGTTGATGAGAAACGACTCCGCGTCGAACAGCGTGTTGAACTCGCCAAAGGCAGCGATATCCTCAAATTGTTTGACCCAGGCGGTCTTGCCGTTGACCTCGGCCGTTCCCGTCCAGGTGCCGGTCAGGCACACGCCGCCGCTGAAGATCACTTCCTCGCCGGGATAGGCGCGGAAAGCCACGTTTTTGCAATCGTTGGCGGCATAAGCAAAATTGTCGGCAAAAAAGTAGGTGCCGCCGCGCAGCCACACGGTGGCTTTTTCGGGCCGTTTCTGATTCAGGTGAAGCCGTGCGCCCTCCGGCGTGGCAAGCGGCGACGCCATCGAGCCGTCATTCTCGTCGTTCCCGTCTGGAGAAACGTAGATCTGATAACCGTAATCTTCCGCTGTCTGTTGTTCCTGTTCGTTATTCATAGCATTCTCGTCCGTTTCTTTTTTGCGGCAACTTGCCAGAGATAGCAGTGTGGCGAGGATCAGTAAAAAAGCAAGTACTTTTTTCATGATTTGACCTCCGGAAAAATCAAATGCGCGTTCGGTTTTACCTCTATTATCATACTCCTATCATACTTCTCGACCGTTTTTTTGTCAAGAGGCGGCGTGCGCGCGCGCGAATGCGCCCCAAAAGTGAAACAACCCGCGCTGTGTGCGGGTTGTCTCGTTTTATCATGTCAGCGGCGCCGTCGCGACCCGCGCTTCCGAACACAAAGCGCCGTCGCAACGCACCCGAAACCAATACACGGCGTCGCCGCCGGCGCGTTCGATCGTCAGCACGCCGCCGTAAGGCGCTTCCTTCACGTAAGAGAGCGATAGGCCCGTCACGCGCACGGCTGCGGGATCGGGCAGAAAGTCGCACACCATGTCGGGGTAGCGGGCGTTGTTCATGTGGCCGTTGTAGTCGATCTCCGAATAGGCTACGCGGCGCTCGCCCACAGGTGCAAAAACGGCGTCGGCGGGCGCCGCGAAACGGAGCGGCGCATCCGTCGCGACGAGCGGTTCATCCTCAAAGGCAAACGGCGCCCCGTCGACCGTCGTCATGCGGCGCGTCGTCACGTCGATCAACGCCCACTGCGAGGCGCCGCGCGCCACCACCTCGTCGCCTCGCCTGACCTCGAATCCGCGCATAAAGCCGTAGCCGCGCGAGGGGCAGGTAAACGTGGCCACCGATACCTTGTCATAGGCAAAAAGCGGCGCCGTCATATCCAGCGCAAGGCGCCCCAAAATAAAGGCAAGTCCCTTTTCGTCGCGCAGCACGTCAAGCGACCGGCCCGCCCGCTCGAACTGCAGATTGGCCGTCTCCTGCATCAACGCGAGCAGCGCCGAGGGGCGCAGCATACGCGCCGCGTTGGTCTCATACCAGCGCACCTCATAGTTTTCGATATGTTTCATTTTACCCTTTTTCTTGCCCCGTTGCGGGGGATATAAGTGCGGGGCTGACACAGTCAGCCCCGTTTTGAAATTTCTTTAACGGTCGAGCGCGCCGGAGGAACCCAGCACTTCCGTGATCTTATGTTTGACCATCTTGCGCACTTCGTCGCGGGCCACCGTGAGGTAGGCGCGCGGGTCGAAGACGGCGGGGTCGGCCGCCAGTTTGCGGCGGATCGCGGCGGTCATCGCCAGGCGAATATCCGAGTCGATGTTGATCTTGCACACCGCCATACCGGCCGCCCGACGAAGCTGCTCTTCGGGAATGCCGACGGCGTCGGGCAGTTTGCCGCCGAGAGAGTTAATCTCTTTGACATACTCCTGCGGGACGGACGAAGCGCCGTGCAGTACGATCGGGAAGCCGGGCAGACGACGGGAGACTTCCTCGAGAATATCGAAGCGGAGAGGCGGCGGCACCAGAATACCGTCGGCGTTGCGGGTGCATTGTGCGGCGGTGAATTTATAGGCGCCGTGCGACGTACCGATGGAAATGGCCAGCGAATCGACACCGGTGCGGGTGACGAAATCTTCCACTTCTTCGGGGCGGGTGTAGGAGGAGTGCGCGGCCGAGACCTCGTCTTCGATGCCGGCCAGTACGCCGAGTTCGCCCTCGACCACCACGCCGTGCGCGTGGGCGTATTCCACCACTTTGCGGGTCAGGGCCACGTTGTCCTCATAGGGGTGGTGCGACCCGTCGATCATGACCGACGAAAAACCGCCGTCGATGCAGGATTTGCAAATGTCAAAATCCGCGCCGTGATCGAGGTGGAGCGCCAGATCGATGCCGCTGTCCTCGATGGCGGCTTTGGCCAACGCCATTAGGTAAACGTGTTTGGCGTACTTGCGCGCGCCGGCCGAGACTTGCAGAATAACGGGCGAGCGTTCCTCCGCCGCGGCCTCGGTGATGGCCTGAATGATCTCCATGTTGTTGATGTTGAAAGCGCCAATGGCATAATGCCCCGCATAGGCCTTTTTAAACATCTCTTTCGTTGTGACGAGCGCCATATTGAACTCTCCTTTACAAGGTTGATTTTTGCACCTTTTATTGTAACGGAAAGTCGTGGAAAAATCAAGGGTTTTGCCGAAAAATTCAAAATTCGCCCGACGGTTTTACCAAGCCCGCCGACGGCGGCGCGGCAGAGGCGGCGGCCGCGCCCGTATAGACCGCGGCGGCGGGCATGGCTGCAGGCGCCGGCGGCGTTACGCGCACGCGCTCCGCTTCCCGTTCGGCGGCGCTCTCCTGCCGCGCGGCCTGCTCCGCCTCGCGCGTCAAAAGCCCGAGACTGACGCCGAGCGCCACGTCGATCTCCTGCATGAGGTCGTCGTCAAGGTGCCCCATTTTCTCGCGCAGCCGCCGTTTATCCAACGTGCGCAGTTGTTCAAGCAGCACGATGGAGTCGCGCAAAAGGCCCGTTCGCCCCGCCAAGACGTCGATGTGCGTCGGCAGCCGCGTCTTTCCCATGCGCGAGGTGATGGCCGCCGCGATGACCGTGGGGCTGTGTCGATTGCCCACGTCGTTCTGCACGATCAGCACCGGGCGCAGGCCCCCCTGCTCCGAGCCGACCACCGGGTCGAGATCGGCATAAAACACGTCTCCCCTTCTGACTGTAACGATCATATCCGCACCCCCGCTATGTTTTTGTTGCACGGTTATTTTCCGCAGAAACGGGGGCGCTTAATCACGCCGCGCCGATTTTCCCGCCGCAAATCTCTTTTTTATGCGCGCGGATTTTTAAAGTAAAAACTTGTAATTTCAAATAAGGTATGCTATACTGTTAGGCAGTATGATGGAAAGTAGGCCTTTTATGGAATCGACAGTACAAAGGGATCCCGCCGCGCTGACGCATATCGGTCGCGACGAGGCGCAAAAACGCGGCCTGGTCGACGGTGCAACGCTGCAAAAAATGCACCTGATGCCAACCGAAGAGCCCGTCGCCCGCACCGAAAACGAAAACGGCGAGACCGTGTATTATTATCACCCCGACCACGTGAAAGAAGCGCCGCCCGAACGCTGGCTGAAACAGCCGCGCCCTGCCGAGGGCGAGGATCTGACGCCCCGCCGCGCCGACGCGCTCGGCTACTTCACCGCCGAACGCCTCAAAGAGATGTACTACGAGCCGACGGAAGAGCCCGTGGCGTACTTAAAGACCCGCTCGGGCGACCGCCTGCCCCTTTACGACAAGGCGACCTGCCGCCGTCTGCCCCTGCCCTGTGTCAAATGCGGCGCGCCGGAGCGCTATCGCGGCAAACTGTGCCGCGCCTGCTTTGAAAAAGAACTGGCCGAACGCCGTGCCGCCGGCGACGAAAAGCGCGCGGCCTACTACGGCCACGACCCGCGGCGGGTGCTCTACTTCGACCTTGAAATGACGGGCGTCTACCGTTGGGACGAGGTGCTCTCCGTCTCCGTCGTCGACGGCACGGGGCAGACCCGTTTCGACTCGCTTGTCAAGCCCGTGCGCATACGCAAGTGGAACCGCACGCAAAAGATACACGGCATCACGCCCGACATGGTCAAAAACGCCCCCGGCATGGCCGACGTCACGCCGACATTGGTCGCGCTCTTCGCCGAGGCCGAGTGCCTGATCGCCTTCGGCACCGCCACCGACTATAACCAACTCTGCCGCATGTATAAAACCAAAAAGGAACAGGCGGCCCTGCACGATAAAATGATCGACTGCGCCGCCGAGTTCTCCCACTACGTCTACGAGCACGAGATCGAACTCTCGCATCATTCCCTCTCCGACGCCATGGCCACGCTCGGCCTCGACTGGAACGGCACGGCCCACACCGCCGACGCCGACGCGGCGGCCTGCCGCCTGGTATTTGAAACGCTCTTTCCCCACTTCTACGAAAGAAAGGAGCCCTGAACATGGACGCTTTATTCGGTTTAGATCATGCCGTTCTCAACGAGGAGGGCCTGTCGCTTCTCACCACCGTCTTTGACGACGTGCTGGTCGAGATCTATCAAGACCTTCTGACCGACGCCGGCATCCCGTTTTTAAAAAAGGATCGCGGCGGCGGCACGGCCGTGCGCATCATCACCGGCTCCAACTGGTACGGCACCGATATCTACGTGCCGGACGAGCGCCTGCAGGAGGCGCGCGATCTGCTTGCCAGCACCCCCATCGAGACCGTCGATGAGGAGAGCGGCGACGGGCAGGAAAGTGACGAATCGTGAAAGAACTGCTGCTGCTCAAATACGGCGAGATCGTCTTAAAAGGCGCCAACCGCCGCTATTTTGAGGATACGCTCGTGCGCGAAGTCCGCTTTCGCGCCGCCGCGTTCGGCAAATTTGCCGTCACGCGGTCGCAGAGCATCCTCTACGTCGAGCCGCAGGACGACGCGGCCGACATGAACGGTCTTTTCGAGGCCGTACGCCGCCTCTTTGGCGTGGTGGCCGTGGATCGCGCCGCCGAATGCGACAAGAACATGGCGAGCATACTCGAGACCGCCAAAGCCTATCTGCCCGCCTTTCTCGCCGACAAAAAGACGTTCAAAGTCGAGGCCAAACGGGCCGACAAACGCTTCCCGCTGACTTCGCCCGAGATTTCGGCCGAGGTGGGCGGCGCCGTGCTGTCGGTCTGCCCGCACCTGCGCGTCAACGTGCACGAGCCGGACGTCACCGTGCGGGTGGAGGTGCGCGAGACGGCGGCCTATATCCACGCCGGCCAGTTCAAGGGTGCGGGCGGCCTGCCCGTGGGCGTCGGCGGCCGGGGGCTTCTGTTGCTCTCCGGCGGCATTGATTCGCCCGTCGCCGGCTGGATGATGGCCAAACGGGGCGTAAAACTCGAGGCGCTCTACTTCGAAACGCCCCCCTATACCAGTGATCTCGCACGGGAAAAAGTGCTCGATCTCGCCGCCCGCGTGGCACGTTACGCCGGCAGCATGACCGTCCACGTGGCGTCCCTTACTCACCTGCAGGAACAACTTGTCAAGTGCTGTGACGAGGACTATTTTACCCTGCTCCTGCGCCGCGGCATGATGCGCGTGGCCAACCGCGTGGCCGCCGCCAAAGAGTGTCACGCCCTCATCACGGGCGAGAGCCTCGGGCAGGTCGCCTCTCAGACCACCGAGGCGTTGGCCGTCACCGGCGCGCTCGCCCGGTTCCCCGTCTTTCGCCCCTGTATCGGCATGGACAAAGAGGAGATCATCGAGATCGCGCGGCGCATCGACACCTACGACCTCTCCACCCTGCCCTATGAAGATTGCTGTACCGTCTTCACGCCCCGCCACCCCAAAACGCGGCCCTCGCTCGATAAAGTCGAGGCCGAAGAGGCCAAACTGCCCGTCGAAGAGCTGTGCGACGAGGCGTTCGCGGGTCTTAAGAGTTTTTACATCCGAGCCAAATTTTAACAAGATAAAGGAAGTGCATTTTCCATGACCAAGATCGACATTTTTTCAGGTTTTCTCGGCGCGGGCAAGACCACGCTCATCAAAAAACTGATCGCCGAGGCCTATGCCGGCGAAAAGCTGGTGCTCATCGAGAACGAGTTCGGTGAGATCGGCATCGACGGCGGGTTTCTCGCAGACGCGGGCATCAACATCACCGAGATGAATTCCGGCTGCATCTGCTGCAGTCTGGTGGGCGACTTCGGCCGCGCGCTCGTCAAAGTATTGGATGAATACGCCCCCGACCGCATCCTCATCGAGCCCTCGGGCGTCGGCAAACTTTCCGACGTCATCCGCGCCGTACAGCGCGTGGGAACGGATCGGCTGACGATCGCGGGCCTTGTCACCGTGGTGGACGCCGCCAAATGCAAAATGCACATGAAGAACTTCGGCGAATTCTTCGACGATCAGATCGAGAACGCCGGCACCATTGTATTAAGCCACACCAAGAACCTGACCGATGAAAAACTGACCGCCGCGGTCGAGGCCCTGCGCGAGCACAACGCGGGCGCCGTCATCGTCACCGCCGAGTGGGAAGACCTTTCCGGCCTGCAGCTGCTCTCGGCCATGGAGCGCCGCGACACCCTGGAGGCGGAACTGAAAAAACTGACCGAAGAGGAAGATATCTGCCCCGTTTGCGGCCATCATCACCATCACGACGATGATGACGACGAGGACGAGCACGAGCATCACCATCATCACCACGACCACGACGAAGAAGAACACGAGCACCATCACCATCATCACGGCGATGACGACGAGGACGACGATGATGAAGACGAACACTGCCATTGTCACGACCATGACGACGAGGATGAACACGACCATCACCATCATCACCATCACGCCGACGAGGTGTTCGTCAGCTGCGGCGCCGAGACGGCGGCGCGCTTTGACCCCGAGGCCGTCCGCGCGGCGCTCGCGCAGTTGACCGACGCCGACAAATTCGGCACCGTTCTGCGTGCAAAAGGCATTGTGGCGGGCCGTGACGGCCAATGGATCCACTTTGACTACGTGCCGGGCGAGCCCGACGTGCGCACGGGCCCCGCCGCCATCATCGGGCGCCTGTGCGTCATCGGCTCTCACCTCAACGTGCCGGCCCTCTCAGAGCTGTTCGGCGTGACGCTGGCGTAAGGAGCGTCCTATGTCCGACAAAGGAACGCCCGTTTACCTGTTCACCGGGTTTTTAGAGGCGGGCAAGACCAAAATGATCCAGGAGACGCTCGAAGACAAAGAGTTCAACGACGGCTCCAAGATCCTGCTTTTGGTATGTGAAGAAGGCATTGAGGAATACGACCCCACCCGTTTCTGGGGGCAGAACGTGCGTCTTGTCACGGTCGAAAACGAGCGCGATCTGACGCTGGAATTTCTCTCGGGCCTTGCCAAACTTTATAAAATCGACCGCGTCATGATCGAATACAACGGCATGTGGCCGCTCGGCACATTGTATCAAAGCCTGCCGCCGCGCTGGTTCATCTTTCAGCAATTGCTGTTCGTCGACGCGACCACGGCCATGGCCTACAACGCCAACATGCGCAGTCTCATGGTCGACAAACTGCAAAACGCGGAACTCGTCATTTTTAACCGCGCCGAAAAGGAATCGAAAGAGGCCCTGCACAAACTGGTGCGCGGCATCAGCCGGCGGGCGCAGATCGCCTATGAGCCCACGGGCGGCGACCTCGTCTACGACGACATCGAAGATCCCCTGCCTTTCGACGTGAATGCCCCCGTCGTCGTCATCGAAGACGAGGATTACGCCCTCTTTTACCGCGACCTCGGCGACTCCATGCCCGAATACGACGGCCGCACCGTCAAGTTCAAGGGCCTGGTCGCGCGCGACCGCCAGCTCGGCAAAAACGCCCTGGTCGTCGGCCGCCACGTCATGACCTGCTGCGAGGCCGACATCGCCTACAACGGCCTTGTCTGCAACTTCGACCGCGAGATACCCTATAAAACGGGCGAATGGATCATGGTCACCGCCAAGATCAAAGTCGAACCCCACAAACTCTACGGGCAAAAGGGCCCCGTGCTCTACGCCACCGACGCGGCGCTGACCTCGCCCCCGAAAACGCCCGTCGCCACCTTTTATTAAATCGATCATATCAAAAGGCCCCGCGGCATAGCCGCTGGGCCCTTTATTATGCGTTTTTTCACACCGTTGCGATACTTTTTCTTATTTTTTCAGTTCCAGCGTCCGCAGATACGCGGCGCGGACGGCGTTCATTGAAGCCGAACGGAATCCGCTCTCTTCCAGCGCGCGCACACCGGCGATGGTCGTACCGCCGGGGCTGCACACGGCGTCTTTGAGTTCGCCCGGGTGGCGACCGCTTTCCAGCACCATTTTGGCCGAACCCTGCAGCATGAGCGCGGCAAATTTCTGCGCGTCGGCGCGCGCAAGTCCGCATTCCACGCCCGCGTCGGCCAGTGCCTCGACAAAGAGATAGACAAAGGCCGGCCCGCAGCCGGAAACGGCGGAGGCGGCGTCGATCTTTTCCTCGGCGATCTGCGTCAGCGTGCCCGCGCCGGCAAACCCTTTGAGGAACGCCGCCAGATCTTCTTTTGCCACCAGGTCGTTCGGCACGTACAGTATCAGGCCGCTGCCGACCGCGCAGGGCGTGTTCGGCATGATGCGGATGACGGGCCGCTTGCCGAGCCCCGCCTCGACGGCCGCGACCGAAATGCCGGCCGCCATCGAGACGGCCACGGTTTTTTCGGCCAGATGCGGGCGCACGTTTTCCATCACGGCAGGCAGCACCTGCGGCTTGACGCCGAACACCAGAAAGCGGCAATTTGCCGCGATCTCCTCAAGCGTCAGCACGGCGGCGCCGTAGTTCTTCAAAAAGGCCGCCGTTTTCTTTTCGTCGGTGTCGCAAACGGCCACGCTGCCTTTCGGCAAAACGCGGCAAACCGCTTCTGCCAGCGCGCCGCCCATATTGCCGACGCCGATAAAACCGAATTCGTATTTCATGTTCTCACCTCGTCTGTCCGTTTCCGCGGATCAGGTATTTGTATGTGTTCAGTTCTTCAAGCCCCATCGGGCCGCGCGCGTGCATCTTCTGCGTCGAGATGCCGAGCTCGCACCCGAGGCCGAATTCGCCCCCGTCGGTAAAGCGGGTCGACGCGTTGTGGTAGACCGCCGCGCTGTCCACTTCACGAAGAAAGCGATCGGCGTTTTCCCCGTTTTCAGTCACGATCGCGTCGCTGTGGTGCGTGGAATGTGCCGCGATATGAGCGATGGCCGCGCCGACGTCCGACACGATGCCGACGGCCAAAATATAGTCGAGATATTCCGTGTCGAAAATCGGCCCTTCTGCCGGCTTCATGCCGAGAATGGCCGCCGCCCGCTCGTCGGGGCGGAACTCGACGGGCTGTTTGCCGCAGCGGCTCCGCTCGACCGTCAGCCGCTCTTTGAGCGCGGGCAGAAAGACGGGCGCGATCGCCTCGTGCACGAGCAGCACTTCCTCCGCGTTGCACACCGACGGGCGCGAAGTCTTGGCGTTCTCGACGATGGAGAGCGCCATATCGAGGTCGGCCGCCTCGTCCACGTACACGTGGCAGATGCCCGTCCCCGTCTCGATGCACGGCACCAGCGCCTGTTCGACGCAGGCGCGTATGAGGCCCGCGCCGCCCCGCGGGATCAGAAGATCGACGCGGCCCACGGCGCGCATCAGCTCGACCGAACTCTTGCGGTCGGTGTCCTCGACGATCGAGACGAGATCGGCCGGCAGCCCGACTTTTTCAAGGCCCCGCCGCAGCGCGTCGCAGACGGCGCGCGACGTTCCGGCCGCCTCGCGTCCGCAGCGCAGAACGGCCACGTTGCCGCTTTTAAGGGTCAGGGCCGCCACGTCCGACGTCACGTTCGGGCGGCTCTCATAGATCGCGGCGACCACGCCGAACGGCACCGAGACGCGCTCGATGGTAAGACCGTTCGGGCGCGTGACGCTGCGAATGATATGCCCCACGGGATCCGGCAGATCGGCCACGGCCAGAATGCCCTCAGCCATGCCGGCGATACGCGCGGGCGTCAGCGCCAGACGATCGATCATCACGTCGGAAATCTCGCCCCGTGCCGCCTCTATATCCTGTTTATTGACGGCCAGAATAGCCTCCGCCGAAGCCGTGAGTTCCGCTGCCATGGCGCGGAGCGCACGGTTCTTTTGCTCGGTCGAAAGCAGCGCCGCGCATGTTTTGACCGCCGCCGCGGCGGTGAGGATTTCGTCAGTCGTTCTCATGGTTTCACCTCGCCGAAAAGAGCGTGCCGACATCGCGTCCCTCGAGCGCGTCGTAAATGAGCGCGGGGTCGGAGCCGAGCAAAATGTGCATCGGAATACCGTGCGCCGTCACGATCTCGGCCGCCTCGAGTTTGGTCGCCATACCGCCGCGTCCGCGATCGGTACCGGCGCCGCCGACCAGCGAGCGAATGCGGTCGTCGATGCTGTCCACGCGCCGGATGAGGTTCACTGGCGCGCCGCCGCGCGGGTCGCCGTCGTAAAGTCCCTCAATATCCGAGAGAATGATCAGCCGGTCGGCCTCGCAGAGCACCGCGACGAGCGCCGAGAGCGTGTCGTTGTCGCCGAAGACCTTTTT
>Ga0310690_10003341_pt1 | contig 24260 bp, 23 predicted proteins | sample AusTroGonzalo_MG_2_FD_207661 | JGI IMG/M metagenome (GOLD analysis project Ga0310690, IMG submission 207661) | Bovine rumen microbial communities from tropical cattle in Woodstock, Queensland, Australia - Gonzalo_04 (v2) (version 2) | ecosystem: Host-associated > Mammals > Digestive system >... | reverse complement strand
CTGCATCGCGCCGCTACAACCTAATACCCTTGCTGTGTTCCCACCCTGGGGGATTCAAAGGGAGCTGGCCGTACAGGACTTGCCCGTTTTGCGGGTGCAAAGGTACAATAAAAAAGTGAATAGTGAATGGTGATTAGTGAAAAAAATGCGGCTGCACGACAATTTTAACTATTTTTTGAGTCAAAGCACTCGATATCTGCGGAAAAATGCGTAATTTTGCAGCCGATGACTCCAATAGAATATGTACAATTGAAGGCATTTGCCCGTCAGGATGGTGCTCTACTTGCCTTGCTATGGGTTGCCACATTCCTATTATACATAATAGGCGTGTCGAACCAACTGCTTGGTATGGCTGCTTTCTTTCTGATGTGTTATACGCCGTTTTTCGTAGCTGAGCGTCTGGGTAAATTCCGTGACTACGGTTGTAATGGCGTTATCTCGTTCCGTCGTGGCTATGCTTATACGATATTCGTGTTTTTCTATGGTGGCGTACTCTTTGCTGTCGCCCAATATCTCTATTTTGCCTTCATGGATCATGGTTACCTGTTGAGTCAGTTCTCAAAGATGGTTTCTTCTGCGGAGATGCAGCAGGTGCTGAAACAATATAATATGACACAGATGATGGATGAGAGCCTGCAGGAGATGGCGAATGCCCGTCCGATCGACAGTGCGCTGAATATGCTGACAATCAATATCTCTTTGGGCTTTGTTTTGGGCTTGCCCTTAGGTTTGATTATGCAGCGACGTGTCAAACAAGTGAAAAGTGAAAAGTAAGTGCAATGGATATATCAGTCGTAATACCTCTTTTTAATGAGGACGAATCAATCCCTGAACTCTACGCATGGATAGAGCGGGTGATGAAAGAGAAAGGCTTTAGCTATGAGGTGATTTTCATTAATGACGGTTCTACAGACCGCTCCTGGGAGATTATCTCAGATTTGCATAGCAAACAGCCTGACCAAGTGAAGGGTATCAAGTTCCGTCGAAACTACGGCAAAAGTCCTGCGCTCTATTGTGGCTTCGAACAGGCTCAGGGCGATGTGGTCATCACGATGGATGCTGATTTGCAGGATTCTCCTGACGAGATACCTGAGTTGTACCGTATGATTAAGGAAGACGGTTACGATCTTGTGAGTGGCTACAAGCAGAAACGTTACGACCCTATTTCGAAAACCCTTCCTACGAAATTGTTTAATGCAACGGCTCGCAAGGTCAGCGGTATCAAGAACCTACATGATTTTAATTGTGGCTTGAAGGCCTATCGCAAGGATGTCGTAAAGAATATTGAGGTCTATGGCGAGATGCATCGCTATATTCCCTATCTGGCTAAGAATGCCGGTTTCGACAAGATTGGTGAGAAGGTCGTACAGCATCAGGCACGTAAGTATGGCTCTTCAAAGTTCATGGGTCTGAATCGCTTTGTCAATGGCTATCTCGACCTGCTGACGCTTTGGTTCCTGAGTACTTTTGGCAAGAAACCCATGCATGTGTTTGGCTTCTTGGGTACCCTGATGTTTTTCATTGGCTTTGTGGCAGCGTTCTGCATAGGTGCCGACAAACTTTGGTGCCTGGCAAATCATATCCCCCAGCGTCTGGTGACAGACTCTCCTTATTTCTATATCGCCCTGACGATGATGATTATTGGTACTCAGCTGTTCCTGACTGGATTTGTGGCTGATTTAGTGAGTCGTTCTTCTCAGGGCCGAAATGACTATCAGGTAGAAGAAATATTAAATGGCAAGTGATGAATAAGCGGTTTAGACAGTTTTTGACATGTTTGGCATCAATCGTGATTTCCTCTTGTTCGAGCATTGACTGTCCTGTTGAGAATATAGTTTCTGTTCAATATGAAATCCGTGACAAGGTGGGAAACGCTTTGCCTCTCACTGATACCTTGTCAGTTGCCACTACACGTAAAGACGGTTACGATGTTCTCCTTGACATCACTACGCATTTTAGTGACAAGAATGTCGTCCTCAACAGATTGATAGGTGAGTCGTCCTTTAGTCTCCCTATCAGCTACTCTCATCCGGAGGATATCCTTTACTTCTGTTTTTCAGATAGTGTGAAGACACTTGTTGATACGGTGTGGATCAAGAAAGATGATATTCCTCATTTCGAATCCGTTGACTGTTCTGCAGCCTTTTTTCATGAATTGACGAACGTGAGGCATACTCATAACGCTATCGATTCGCTTGTACTTATCAATACATCAGTAACTTACGATGTTAATACCATCCATTTCTATCTCTATCCGAAAACTGGCAATTAGCCTGCTGCTTTTGGTGTCAGCATCGGCATCGGCACAGTTGAAGTTCTTCTCTCTTCAGAAGGACTCCATCCCGTTTTTCCGTGGATTTGCCGTATCTTTCGATTTGGTAGGCTTGGGTATGATGGAGTTGTCTGATTATGGTCAGTATGAGGGGGCCCTGCGCATCAACCTCCACGATGAGTGGTTCCCGATAGTTGAATTGGGCTATGGTAAGGCTAGTCATACAGACGATCCTGTAACGGGCATCCGCTATGAGACGGCTGCACCTTATTTCCGAGTAGGTGTCGATAAAAACCTGTTGAAGCAGAAGCATGGCCCTTATCGCTTGTATGCAGGCCTGCGCTATGCTTTTACTTCCTATAAGGTTGACTTGTCTCGCGATAATTTCCCTGATCCGGTTTGGTTGTGGGACACCGGCTTTGGCGTGAAGGATGAGAAGTGCAGTTATCACTGGCTGGAAGTTGCCATTGGGGCTGACGCAACCATCTGGGGACCATTGCATCTAGGATGGAGTGTGCGTTACAAACGGCGTATTGCTCATAACGACGGTGTCATTGGGCGCACGTGGTATGTACCAGGATATGGTGTTGATGGTGACACGCGTCTGGGTGGCACATTCAATGTGATTATTGATATATGAACAAGAAGAAACTTATTTGGCAGTTGCCATTCCTGATGCTTTTGATCGTGGGAACGGTGCTGATTATTCGTCAGCAGCGTGATATACCTTATCAGAAGAATTCAGGTATGGTCTTTGGCACCATTTACAATATCACATATGAGTGTGACTCAGATCTTCATCAGGCCATCAAGGCCGAATTGCAGAAGGTCGATAATTCCCTGTCTCCCTTCAATGACCAAAGCATCATTACGGCCATTAACCAGAACAAGGATGTGGAGCCTGACGAAATGTTCCTGACCGTTTTTAACAAAGCCATGGAGATTTCGCGCGAGACGAGTGGGGCATTCGATATCACGGTGGCCCCATTGGTCAATGCCTGGGGCTTCGGATTTAAGAATGGCATCCAACCGAATCGCCAGCAAGTGGACAGTCTCCGTCGATTGATTGGTTATGAGAAAGTAACCCTGAAAGATGGACGTATTGTGAAGCAGGTTCCAGACATGATGCTTGACTGCTCTGCTATTGCCAAGGGCTTTGGTTCTGATGTGGTGGCTCATTTTCTGCAGCAGCGTGGCGTGAAGAATTTTATGGTGGAGATTGGTGGTGAGATTGTTACCCGCGGTGTTAACCCCCAACGCCTGCCTTGGAAAATAGGTGTGACCAAGCCTACTGATGACACTTTGTCGGTCAATGGTGAAATACAGAGCATTCTCAATGTCACTGACATGGCGATGGCCACGAGCGGCAATTATCGCAATTTCTATTACAAGGGTGGTAAGAAGTATGCCCATACGATTGATCCCAAGACGGGCTATCCTGTCCAGCATTCTTTGTTGTCGGCTACGGTGTTGGCAAAAGACTGTGCAACGGCCGATGCCTATGCCACGTCGTTTATGGTGTTAGGTATTGATGGGGCAAAGCAAGTGCTGGAGCATCATCCGGAGCTGATGGCCTACTTTATCTATTCTGATGCTAAAGGCCAGAACGCTGTTTGGTGTTCTCCTTCGATGAAGGATAAAATTGTGGAGTGATTGTCTATGGCTACCTTGCAGATTTATGAGAAACTTCTTCTGTTTCCTTTGTTTCAAGGCATGAGCCGCGATGATTTGGAACAGGTGGCAGGTCATACGCGTTTTGGCTTTTCCAAAATTAATGCCGGCTCGACTGTGGTGGCTGAGGGAGAAGATTGCCGTCAGTTGTACTTCCTGATTAACGGATCTCTCCGTGTGGAGACAACGGCTGATGATGGCGGTTACAGGGTAGCAGAGCAGTTGGAAGCACCTGTCATTCTTCAGCCAGAGGCCATTTTTGGCTATACGCAACGTTATAGTCATACCTATATTGCTCAGACGGATGCAAATTTCATTATCGTAGGTAAGGACGAAGTGCTGCGTCTGTCTGAGGATTTCCTTGTGTTCCGTCTGAACCTGCTGAACCTGTATGCGACTCAGACCCAGAAGACATCCCGTATGCTTTGGCAGTATGTGCCAGATTCGTTAGAAAGGCGTATTGTCCGCTTTTTTGCCCAGCATTGCATCTATCCTGCAGGTCCTAAGGTGTTCCATATACTGATGAACCGTTTGGCTAGCGAACTCAACGACAGCCGTTTGAATGTCAGTCGCGCACTCAATGACCTACAGGGTGAAGGGAAGGTCGTTTTGCGACGTGGCAGAGTAGAAATACCGTTGATGGAACGGCTGTTGATGTGAAATAATATAAAATTATTGGCTGCAATTTGCTTTGTTATCCCATTTTTTGTAATTTTGCGGATTGTAAACGTTAGTATAGAAATATGAGTGAACAGAAAGAACGTAAGAACCCTTTTTTCTTTCCATACAATACACTGCATGATGTGGCGCCGTTCGACCGTATCAGACTCGAGGACTATGAGGAGGCCTTCATGGAAGGCATCCGTCGTGAGGATGAGCAGATCGATAAGATCGTGAACGACCCTCGTAAGCCGACTTTTGACAATACGATTATCAGTATTGATGACGAGAAGGATGGTGAAGGCTATTATGACCTGCTGGGCCGTGTGTCGTCAGTGTTCTTCAACCTGCTCTCTGCTGAAACTAACGACGATATGGATGCCTTGGCACGGAAGTTGAGTCCTGTGTTGACCAAACATGCCAATGATATCCGCTTGAACGAGAAACTCTTTGAACGCATCAAATATGTCCATCAGCATCATCGCAAGCTGACACCAGAGGAGAAGATGCTGCTCGACAAGTGTTACGATGGTTTTGTGCGCAGTGGTGCGCTTTTGGATGCAGCGGGTAAGGAGCGCCTTCGTCAACTGACTGAGGAAGCCTCGATGCTTGGACTGCAGTTCTCACAGAATCTCCTGAAGGAAAACAAAGCCTTCACCCTCCATATTACAGATGAGTCACAACTCGACGGTCTGCCTGACACAGCCCGTGAGGCGGCGGCTCTGGCTGCAAAGGAAATGGAGAAGGATGGTTGGGTGTTCACCCTCGACTTACCCTCATATTCTCCTTTCATGACTTATTCCACGCAGCGTGACCTACGCCGTCAGATGTATATGGCCAAGAATACGGAGTGTATCCACGACAATAGCGAAAACAATCTCGAGATCTGTAAGCGTCTGATCAATCTCAGACGTGAACTGGCTCAGTTGTTGGGGCATAAGACCTATGCCGACTATGTGCTGAAACATCGTATGGCTGGCAATGTGCGCAATGTATATAAACTGCTCAACGAGCTGATTGCAGCCTATAAGCCGACGGCTCTGAAGGAGGTGGCTGCTATTGAAAAGATGGCGAAGAAAACTGAGGGTAAGGACTTCAAACTTGAGCCTTGGGACTTCGGTTTCTACTCTCATAAACTCCAATTGCAGAGATACAATCTGGATGCAGAGATGCTGCGTCCTTATTTCGAGTTGTCGAAGGTCATCGACGGTGTCTTTGGTTTGGCTAATCGTCTGTATGGCATCTCCTTTAAGGAGAATTCGAATATTCCAGTCTACCATCCTGATGTGAAGGCCTATGAGGTGTTCGATAAGGACGGTTCTTTCCTGGCTGTTTTCTATGCAGACTTCCATCCTAGGAAGGGCAAGCAGGGTGGTGCCTGGATGACAGAGTATCAAGGCCAATGGATCGACCGTAAGGGCGAGAATGTGCGTCCGCATGTGAGTGTGGTGATGAATTTCACCAAGCCCACAGAGGAGAAGCCTGCCTTGCTGACTTTAGGCGAGGTGGAGACTTTCCTCCATGAGTTTGGCCATTCGTTGCATGGCATGCTGTCCAATACGCGTTTCGAGAGTCTGAGCGGCACCAATGTGTGGTGGGATTTTGTTGAGCTGCCCTCGCAGTTCATGGAGAATTTCGCCATCGAAAAGGAATTCCTGCGCACCTTTGCCTTCCATTATCAAACGGGTGAGCCCATTCCCGACGAACTGATTGACCGCATCGTCAAGAGTCGCAACTACAATGTGGCTTACGCCTGTCTGCGTCAGGTGTCTTTCGGCTTGCTTGATATGGCTTATTATTCCAGGAAAGAAGCATTTACTGACGATATTATCCCATTTGAAAAGAAAGCCTGGGAAAAAGCTATGGTGACAGAGCAGCTGCCTGATACCTGTATGACCGTTCAGTTCTCCCACATCATGGCAGGTGGCTATGCTGCCGGTTATTACAGTTACAAGTGGGCTGAGGTGCTCGATGCAGATGCTTTTGCCGTGTTCAAGAAAGAGGGTATTTTCAATCCGGCAACGGCTCAGCGGTTCCGCGATTGTATTCTCTCAAAGGGTGGTACGGAGAACCCCATGACGCTGTATAAGCGCTTCAAGGGGGCAGAGCCGACCATCGATGCATTACTGAAACGGAATGGGATTAGAAGAGGTAAGAAGTAAGATGGATGAAGTGATGACAGAGAAACAGCGGAAATTGGATGCTCGCTATCTGCGGATGGCGCGTATATGGGCAGAGAACTCCTATTGTCAGCGTCGCCAGGTAGGCGCATTGGTGGTCAAGGATAAGATGATTATCAGTGATGGCTACAATGGTACGCCTAGTGGTTTTGAGAACGTGTGTGAGGATGATAACAATGTCACCAAACCCTATGTACTCCATGCGGAGGCCAATGCCATCACCAAACTGGCCCGTAGCAACAACAACAGTGATGGGGCGACCATCTATATTACTGCTTCGCCCTGTATCGAGTGTGCCAAGTTGATTATCCAGTCTGGCATTAAGCGGGTTGTCTATGGTGAGAAATATCGTCTTACTGACGGCATCGACCTGCTGAAGCGTGCTGGCATCGAAGTGGTTTATATGGATGTGAATAGTGAAAAGTGAATAGAGAATAGTTGAAGATGAGCAATAAGTCAAATCGTTTTTCCCCCATATGGATGGCCCTGTGTGTCGTCCTTGGCATCATGGTAGGCACTTTCTATGCCAATCATTTTTCCGGCAATCGGCTGAGTATCATCAATTCCAGCGGCAATAAGCTGAATAATCTGTTGCATATTGTCGACGACCAGTATGTGGATACCATCAATATCAACGATGTGGTCGAGAAGGCCATGCCGCAGATTCTCTCAGAACTCGACCCCCATTCTGTCTATATTGCTGCAAAGGATGTTCAGATAGCCAACGACGATTTGAAAGGTTCTTTCTCTGGCGTGGGCATCGAGTTTACCATCCGTTATGATACCGTTCGTGTGCAGAACGTAATTGGTAACGGCCCAGCAGAGCGTGCCGGACTGATTGCCGGCGACAAGATTGTTGAGGTCGACGATCAGCCTTTTGTTGGCAAGGAAGTCACCAACGAGGAGGCGATGCATCGTCTGAAAGGTCCTAAGGATACGAAAGTGAAGTTGGGTATTATCCGTTATGGTGAGAAGAAGATGCGCCACATCACCGTGACACGTGGTGAGATTCCAACCAAGAGTGTGACGGCCAGTTATATGCTCGACGAGAAGACTGGTTATATCAAAATTAAGAACTTTGGTGAGAATACCTATCCGGAGCTTCTGATTGCTTTGGCTAAATTGTCACAGGATGGCTTCTCCAATCTGGTCATCGACCTTCGCAACAATACGGGAGGCTATCTGGCATCGGCTGTTCAGATCGCCAACGAGTTCCTCTCCAAGGGACAGCTGATTGTCTATACAGAAGGCCGTAAGTCGCCTCGTCAGGATTATCGCTGTGATGGGCGTGGCTCTTATCAGCAGTTGCCGTTGGTGGTACTTATCGATGAAGCTTCTGCCTCTGCCTCTGAGATTCTGGCAGGTTCCATTCAGGATAACGATCGTGGCACCATAATCGGCCGTCGTTCGTTTGGCAAGGGCCTGGTGCAGCAGCCTATCGAGTTCAGCGACCACTCCATGATCCGTCTCACTGTAGCCCGTTATTACACACCGTCTGGACGATGCATCCAGAAACCCTATTCCTCAGGTTCTGATAGGAACTATGAGGAGGATTTGTTGTCGCGTTACCAGCATGGCGAGTTTTTCTCACAAGATAGCATTAAGCATACGGGTCCGCAGTATCATACCGCTAATGGCCGTGTGGTATACGGTGGTGGTGGCATCACCCCTGATATCTTTGTGCCAGAGGATACGTTGGGTGTGACGTCTTATTATAAGGAAGCCTCCATGTCAGGCATGATCCTTCAGTTTGCCTTTAACTATACCGATGAGAATCGCGGCAAGATGAAGGACTTCAAGAGCGCCTCTGGTTTGGAGCATTATCTGAAGCATCAGAACATGGTTGAGAAATTTGTAACCTGGGCTGATAAGAATGGTTTGAAGCGACGTAACCTGATGGTTCAGAAATCCTATAAGCTTCTTGAGCGATATATCAACAGCCGTATCATCTATAACATGCTCGACGAGCAAGCCTGGACGGAGTATCTGAATCAGGACGATCCTGCCATTCAGGAAACGTTGAAACTCTTCCGTAATAATGAGTCCTTCCCTAAAGCGGAGACAAAACCGCAGAATCGGAAGGTGGCAAATGCCTTCGACTATCGCAGCATCCATGTCAAAGCAAGCTTGATTGCGCATGCATAAGGACGACCTGCGACGACAGATACGACAGATTAAGCGACAATATACACCGCAGCAGTTGGAAGCGTTGTCGTTTCCTATTGTTGCCCGTTTGCGTCAGTTGCTGAAGGATGCCCAGACGATCGTGGCCTATTATCCTTTGCCAGATGAGGTGGATATCCGTCCGCTCCTCGATGAATGGATTGCTGAGGAGAAAACAGTGTTACTTCCCAAGGTGACGGGCGATGATACGATGGAGCTGCGTCGTTATACAGGATGCCATGACTTGCAGGAGGGCGCCTTTCATATCCATGAGCCTGTGGGCGAACCGTTTGCTGACGATGCTTTTGTTGAGGTCGTGCTTGTGCCAGGTGTCGCTTTCGATGCTGAAGGACATCGTTTAGGACGGGGTAGGGGCTACTATGACCGTTTTCTGGCTGCTCATCTGGCAATATATAAGATTGGTGTCTGCTTCGATTTCCAGAAGGTCGATGAGGTGCCTGTCGATGAATTCGACTTTCCTGTGGATGAAGTGATTTAATTGAATTTGATGTCGGTAATCACCTGACTACCCACATAGTCGTTCAGCCGTTTCACATATTCGCTGCGTTGCATAGAGAGGTCGGCCCTTAGGGCAGGACTTGTCAGATGCACATACAAGGTCTGATTGCGGATGGCCACGTTACCTGTATATCGGCCAATAGCCTCACCTGCTACCACAGGCCACGCCTCAATCAGCCGCTTTTGCAATAACGGCGTCTCCAGACCTTGTGCCCTCAGATTCCTGAGAATCAGCTCCTTAATACCCTTTACATCCTTCCTAAACATACCTCTTACCTTTCATTTATCTCCCCATTCTCCACATAGAAAATCTTATAGTCGTGCGACGAGGCCGAAAGAATCTGATCCAGATGGTCGCGATTGGTGTCTGTGATAAAGATTTGTCCAAACTCATTTCCTGCCACGAGACTTACAATCTGTTCCACGCGTTGGGCATCCAGCTTGTCGAAGATGTCGTCGAGCAGAAGGAGTGGGGTGGTCTGTGTGTTCGCCCGCTTGAGGAAGTCAAACTGCGCCAGTTTCAAGGCAATCACAAATGTCTTGTGCTGCCCCTGGCTACCCTCGCGCTTCATCTGATGACCTCCGAGTGCAATCTCCAGGTCGTCGCGATGAATGCCGTGTAGCGAATAGCCTATGGCACGGTCCTTGAAACGATCGCGCTGGATAACCTCCAGCAACGGCCCCCGCTGACAGTGTGACACATAGTTCAGAGCCACTTGCTCACGATTGCCGGAGATGGTCTCGTAAAACCGTTGGAAGATGGGCACCATCTCCTTCACAAAAGCCGCACGTTTCTGATAGATGAGCTCGCCTGTCATCGCCATCTGCTCCTCCCAAAGACTCATCACTTCGATGTTGGGCTCCTCATCAGCCCTTAGCATGGTGTTTCGCTGTTGCAGAGCCTTGTTATAGCGGTTCAGCGCCTCGATATAGCTGCGGTCGTATTGCGAGATCACCATGTCCATCAACCGCCTGCGTTCCTCGCTGCCGCCGTCGATGAGCAGTGTGTCCGAGGGGGATACCATCACCACGGGAATCAGTCCGATATGCTCTGACAGCCGTTTGTATTCCTTCTTGTTTTTTTTGAAATGCTTCTTCTGCCCCCGTTTGATGCCACAGGTTATTTGTAGCTCACCTCTATAGTCTCCCTCGATCATCAGGAATTCCTCCCCATGCCGTATCACCTGCGAGTCGATGGGATTGTTGGCTGAGTGACAGAAAGAGAGATAGTAGATGGCATCGAGTACATTCGTCTTACCCACACCGTTCTGGCCGATGAAACAGTTGATCTTCGGCGAGAGCTCCAGCGTGGCAGTCTGGATGTTTTTATAATTGATGAGCGATAATTTCTCCAGAATCATGATGCAAAGATACGAATAAGCGGGCAAAATGCCAAAAGTTGCGCCCAAAAATCGTTAAAAGAATCGGTTGGCAGCAAATTTTTCACTTTTCACTTTTCACTTTTCACTTTTTTTTTGTAATTTTGCAGCCGTTTCGTGTGAAATATAAAAATAAATAATATAATGGCAACAAACAACAACAACAATCAGCAGGCTGCTCCCGTCGAGCAGACCCTCAGTCAGAGTGAGGCCTTCTTCCTCAAGTATAAGAAGGCTATTATCGCCGCCGTGATTGCCATCGTGGTAATCATCGCCGGTATTGTTCTTTACAAGACTTATTACTCAGGTCCGAGAGAAGATAAGGCTAGCACCATCTTGGCCAAAGGTCAGGAGTATTTCCTCGCAGGCGACTATCAGAAGGCCCTCAATGGCGACAGTGCTTCGTTCAAGGGTTTCCTGAATGTGGCTTCTGAGTACAGCAGCACCAAGGCTGGCAATCTGGCTAACCTCTATGCCGGACTCTGCTACGCCCAGCTCGACAAGTGGCAGGAGGCTGCCAACTTCCTCGAGAAGTTCGATGGTGCTGACGATGCCATGATTTCTCCCGCAGCCATCGGAGCACTGGGTAATGTCTATGCTCATCTCAACCAACTCGACAAGGCCGTTTCTAACTTGAAGAAGGCTGCTGAGAAGGCTGACAACAACAGTTTGTCACCCACCTTCCTGATCCAGGCTGGCGAGATTCTCGAGAGCCAGGGTAAGAAGGCTGACGCGCTGAAGCTGTACCAGGAGGTGAAGGACAAGTACTTCAACTCGATGCAGTATCAGACCATCGATGCCTATATTGAGCGTTGTAAGGAGTAATGGCTACCGCACTACATAATCTGAGCGAGTACGATTTCAATGCTGTCCCCGATGCGTCGAACATGACTTTCGGCATCGTGGTAGCAGAGTGGAATCCGGAAATCACCGGAGCCCTGCTCGAGGGCTGTGTGTCAACGCTTGAGAAGCATGGCGCATTGTCTGAGAATATCCATGTGAAGACTGTTCCCGGCTCGTTCGAACTCATATATGGCGCACATCAGATGACGCTCAACGACGGCTACGATGCCGTTATTATCCTGGGCGCCGTCATTCGTGGCGAGACCCCCCATTTCGACTATATCTGTCAGGGTGTCACAGAGGGCATTGCCCGTCTGAATGCCACTAGCAATATCCCCGTTGTCTATGGTCTCCTGACGACAAACGACCTGCAGCAGGCCCGTGACCGCTCAGGTGGTAAGCATGGCAACAAGGGCGATGAGTGCGCCATCGTCGCTATCAAAATGGCAAAGTTCTAAACCTTAGAAGATTAGTCAACCGTTTTGGGCCTCACCTATCCTGGTGAGGTCTTTTTTTGTACCTGTTACCATGGTTAGAAGTTCGTCGTAGCGGCTATCTTGTCGGCATTCATGCTACGGGCACTGGCATCGAAGATATCCTTGTAGAGTCCGCCCTGCTGGTAGACCTCATCAGGTGCGCCCGACTGCACCACGCGGCCCTGTTGCAGCACGTAGATCTGGTCGGCATCGATAATCTGTCCGATGTTGTGCGAGATGATGATCACCGTGCGCCCCTTCTTGATGGCATCGATCGAGGCCTTGATCTGCTCTGTGGCGATGGCATCGAGGCTGGCGGTGGGCTCGTCGAGGAAGATGATAGGCGGATTCTTGATAAACATGCGGGCGATGGCGATGCGCTGCTGCTGGCCGCCGCTCAGTTGCAGGGCTGCCGTCTCAAAGCCGTGGGGCAGTTGCATGATCTGGTCGTAGATATAGGCCTGCTTGGCGGCACGTACCACATCGTCGTGAGTGGCCTGCGGACAGCCGTATTTGATGTTCTCCTCGATCGAACCGTCGAAGATATGGTTCTTCTGCAGCACCAGTCCCACGTTCTCGCGCAGCCACTCCGTATCCCATTCTCCCAGCGGTGTGCCGTCGAGACTGATGGTACCCTGCTGAGGCTGGTAGAACTTGTCGAGCAGGTTGACGATGGTGCTCTTGCCGGCACCGCTCAGGCCGACGAGGGCGGTGATCTTGCCGCTCTCGATCTTCATCGACACATCCCAGAGGGCCTGTGTGCCGTTCGAGTAGGTGAAGTCCACGTTCTTCAGTTCGAAGTCGCCCTTCACTGTTTCCGGCTTGAATTGACCCGTCTGTTCCACCTCGTCGTCGGCTTTCAGGATGCCGAAGAAACCCTCGGCATAGATCAGGGCGTCGTTCATGTCGTCGTAGATGCGGTGCAGCTGGCGGATGGGCGCGCTGACATTGGCGAAGAGCATCACGTGGTACATGATCTTTCCGATCGACATGCCCGGATAGTCAATCAGCACCAGATAGGCGGTCAGGATGATGATGAGCACCGTGCCGATCTGTTCGAGGAAACTCTTCAGACCGTTGAACAGGTAGGCCTTCTTGCGGGTGTTCAGCTGCAGGTCGGTCATCGTGCGCTGGATGTTCGCCTGGCGGTCGGCCTCGATCTGCTCGCGGTTGAACGACTTGATTACGGTGATGCTCTCAATGATGTTCAGAATGCCCTGACTCACGGCCTGATGGCCTCCGAAGATGCCTCTTCGTCCGCCTTTCATCTTCGAAGCCTGGATATAGGTCACCCAGAAATAGAGGGGCACAATGCACAGGGCCACAAGACCTACGTAGACATTGGCGGCGAACATCAGTCCCAGGGCGAGGATGGCACTCGTAAATAGCGGCAGAATCTCGATGAAGAAGTTGTTCACCGTGTTGCTCATGCTCATGATACCGCGGTCGATGCGCGATTGCAGCTTACCCGTCTCGTTGCCCTCGCTGGTAAAGAAGGCCATGCGGAAGGAGAGAATCCTGTCAACCACCTTCAGCGACATGTCGCGGCTCACGAGGATACGCATCCGCTCGCCATAGTAGCGCTGGAAGAAGGTGACCAGTGCGCCAATGACCTCTTTGCCCAGCAGGATCACAGTGATGATGGTCAGGATTCTGACGGCCTGACTCCACTGAAAGCCCTCGGGCTGCTGTATCAGGGCGTTAATGGCATCGACGGCACGGTCGAGCACCACGGCATTCACCTGTGCCATCAGCGAGCCGACAAGCGTCAGCACCAGGGTTATTACTATCAGCCATCTGTAAGGCATCACAAACGGCAGGATATTCCTCAGGAGTCCCCAGATATTCATTTTCATACCTTCCATTTCCTTTCGTATTTTCTGCAAAAATACTAAATAATTGATAATTGACAATTGATAATTGATTATTTTTTTGTATTTTTGCACAAAATAAAAAATATAAGGATTATGAAATTCATCAGTTGGAACGTCAATGGCCTGCGCGCATGCGAAACGAAGGGCTTCAGTGGGATCTTCAAACAGTTGGATGCTGACTTCTTCTGTCTTCAGGAGACGAAGATGCAGGCCGGACAGCTCGATATGGCCTTCGAGGGCTACGAGAGTTATTGGAACTATGCCGATAAGAAAGGCTATTCGGGCACGGCCGTCTTCACGAAGCACCAGCCGCTGAGCGTCGCCTACGGCATTGGCATCGACCAGCACGACCATGAGGGCCGCGTCATCACCCTCGAGATGGCTGATTTTTTCCTGGTATGCTGCTACACACCCAATTCGCAGGACGGCCTGAAGCGTCTCGACTATCGCATGACGTGGGAAGACGATTTCCAGGCCTATCTCCAGCGCCTCGATGCCCAGAAACCCGTCATCCTCTGTGGCGACCTGAATGTGGCCCATGAGGAGATCGATATCAAAAACCCCAAGAGCAACCGTCATAATGCGGGCTTCACCGACGAGGAGCGTGCTAAGTTCAGCCAGCTGCTGGACAGCGGCTTCACCGACTCCTTCCGCTTCAAATATCCCGACGAGGTGAAATATTCCTGGTGGTCCTACCGCTTCCAGGCCCGTCAGAAGAATGCCGGCTGGCGCATCGACTATTTCGTCATCTCCGACCGCTTGCGTGACCGCCTCGACGATGCCCTCATCCATACTGACATCCTTGGCTCCGACCATTGTCCTGTGGAGCTCGACCTGAGATAATAATATTGAATCATTATGATAGAACTGAAAAATGAACAATTGGCGATTCTGGTCGCTGAGATGGGAGCAGAGCTCCAGAGCGTGAAAGACAACCAGGGTAGGGAGTATATGTGGCAGGCCGGCGAGAAGTGGCCCCGCCATTCGCCCATCCTGTTTCCCATTGTCTGTAGTGTCAACAACGATACCTATGTGGTCGACGGTCAGGAATACCATCTGCCCCGTCATGGCTTTGCGCGCGACACCCTGTTTACCGTGGTGAGTCAGACGGAGGATAAGGTGACCTTGGCGCTCCATGAGTCAGAAGCATCGTTGAAGGTCTATCCCTACTGTTTCAACCTCGCCATCACCTATCGTCTCGAGGGTAATCGGATCCATGTCATCTGGCATGTCGAGAATACCGACCAGCGGGAGATCCATTTTCAGATAGGCGGTCATCCGGCCTTCAATGTGCCCGGTGGCAAGCTCGATGGTCAGATCAGACTCGATAATGACGAGCCGATGGATGTGCTGAAGAGTTATATCGATGGCAGTCACGACATGGTGGAGGAGCTCTTGGAGGCCGATCAGGGCGTGATTGAGCTCTGTGACAATTTCTTCCGCAACGACTCGGTGAAGATCCACAAGTGTCAGACGCACCGTGCTATGCTGATGGATACCAATGGCAAACCGGCGGTGACGGTGGACTACAAGACGCCCGTCTGCGCTTTTTGGAGCCCTTACGGCAAGCAGGCCCCCTTTGTCTGCATTGAGCCTTGGTATGGCCTCGGCGATCCCCGTGGCTTCAAGGGCGAGTTCAAGGACAAGCCCCTCATGAACCATCTGCAGCCCGGCGCCTCCTTCATGAGCCGCTACACCATCACGATCGGTTAAACAGCAGAAAATATCAACCATAATCAATATGAAACGTTCAGTAATAGCTCTTTGTCTTGTTATCCTCTCTGTTCTACAGGTTTCGGCCTACAAAAAGGAGTCGATCAACATTGATGTAAATGGTAAACAGAGAAACATGGTGGTTTTTACCCCCAATTCATTGCCTGCCAAGTCGCCACTATTCATTGTCACCCACGGTATGAACCAAGACCCGGAATACCAGTATGGCTCTGACAAGATGTACGAGATGATCGACACCGCCAAATTTGTCATCACCTACCTCAGAAGCGACGGCACTACCTGGGATACCGGCGGCTCGAAGGATCAGAACTTCGTGATTAAGACCATCGACGAGATGGCTACCCGCTATGACATCGACAAAGACCGCGTGTACTGGTCTGGCTTCTCCATGGGCTCCATGCTCATACACCACTGTATCGGCAAGATGCAGGACAAGATTGCGGCCTTCGCGCCAACGAGCGGTATCCAGTTCTCAGAGCAGCCCTGGAACAACTGCAAGAAGCCTGTCAATCTGTTGGAGTGTATTGCCTATGACGACGATGTGTTCGGCTACGAACAATATGGCATTCATGGCTACATCGAAAACTATGCCAAGCACGACAAACACACCAGATACTCGAAGACAACCAACTACAAGACGATCAGCAGCAGCTGGTATAACGGCGACCTGGAAAAATGGACGGGTGGTGAAAACGGCGGCGAGGTATGGCTCTACTCCTATCATAATGGCGGTCACTATCCTATGGACCTGAACCGCCACCTGATCTGGAACTTCTGCAAGCGCTTCTCGCTGAACCAACCCAAGGCACGGATCACACAGCCCGAGGGTGAGGTCACCCATCTCTATATGGGACCGAAGAAAGAGGCCGTATTTCCCGACGTCACCATGGGGGCTACTGCCACATCGTCCAACTCACAGGTGGTGAAGATGGACTTCTACGACGGCAACACACTGATTGAGTCGCTGACTGCCGAGCCTTATACGGTGACGCTGAAAGCCCCCGCTGCCGGAGAACACAACCTGCGCGCTGTCGTGACGGATGACAACGGCAAGAAGGGTGAAGACTGGTGCCTGGTGAATTACGTCACGTCGGAAGGCTCGTACAGCCTGATACAGACATTCAGAGCCGAGGGCGTGGTGCCACAGAACTGGAGTGTGAGCAATGGCTCGTCGACACGTGTGGGCGGTGGACTCCCTTATTCGAATGGGTGTCGCATCCTGCGGTTCACAAACGCCACCCGCGACTTCGAATACGGACTCCTTGTGCAGAACCCAACGGGCACGGAGAAAGGGGCATGGGCCAGATTCGGCGACAAGGCTGCACGTTCCTGTATGACGCTGCACGCAGGACACTATGCCCTCAGGTACAAACTGTGCAACTGGAACAAAGCGGAGTTTACGCCAATCACCATCGCCATAGAGAATCTGAACGGTGAAACGGTGGCTTCTGAGGTTTACACGCCCACCGTCAACATTGGCGGCAAGACTGGCAACAAGTTCTCGGGTGTCAAATTACAGACCTTCGAGTTTGATATAGCAGAGACGGGCGACTATGTCGTTGTGTTCTACGCCGATGCCCAGAAGAATGCTGACTTCGTGCTGGCACTGGCAAACATTCAGGCAAAGTCGTTCACTGACACCGGCATCAAGGCGATGAATGCTTTGCCATCTGGAGAGAAAGGATGCTTTGATCTCAGCGGACGTAAGATTGCAGAGAGCCAGGTTACGAACGGAGCCTTGAATCCTGGTATTTACATCATCGACCGTCGCAAAGTCGTAATAAGGTAATTCAAACACTCGGGGACGGTTCTTTTTTGTTTGACCCGTTTGCATGGCTATGCTGTCAAACAAAAAAGAACCGTCCCCGAGTGTTATGATGCACAGAATAGTCGGGCTAGGAGGCCGATGAGTGCCATGTGGGCCGGATAGTAATAGTAGAAGAACTTGCCGAGCCAGCGACAGCGGCCTCGCTGACCGTTGTACATCGCCAGCAGCAGGACAGCCAGCCAGCAGGATAAATGAACCATGCCGTAGATCGGGCTGTGGAAGATGAAGAAGGCCACGGCATAGAGCGAGATGATCAGCATCATCCAGAGCATCTGCTTGTAGAAATTGCCCCGGCTCCGCCCAATCATGAGGATGGCCAGCGGCGCCGTACAACTCCAGTCGGATGTGCAGGTGAGCAGGCAAGCCACCAAGGTGACAGCCACTTTTTGCCAACGGGCTAGCCGTTCCATGTCCCACACCTTGAGCAGTATCAGGCCCCATAGGAGCGGCCAGGCGATGCTTGTGGCATTGAAGAGCAGGTTGTTCAGCGGGTTGAAGCCCGACATGTTGAAAAAGCAGAAGGCGAAGTGGCTCACCACGGCCAACATGAGCAGGCGGAGCAGGTAGCGGCGGAAGTCGTGTGTGTGGTGATAACCCTCGGCCACGAAGAAGATCATGATTGGCGCTGTCAGCCGTCCTACGCAGTGCAGGAAAATCTGCGTTGGTGTTTCCGCCTGTTCGTAGGTCTCGATGCCCACCCATGCCAGATGGTCAATCGTCATGGCGATGATGGCAATGACTTTCAGCGCGTTTCCACTCATGTTATTCTCTTTCTATCTCGCCTGTCCGGCGGAGGAACTTGCCATCGAGCGAATAGACGCGTTTGAAGGAGTAGCGGCCGTTGTCGTCGTAGCCATATGAGGCGACGGTTATTTCTTTTTTCTCCCAATCGCGGTCGACAACGCCCTCCGTAGAAGGCAGCTGCTTGACGGAGTGTTGATAAGGATCGATGATATAGGTCCATACATTGCGGCCGTCAGGACATCCCTGCACGATGACTTTGCTCACATCGCCAGGGGCCAGCCATGCCTCGGAGGCGGAGGCTATCAGGTGCAAGGGCACATCGATGGCATCAGGATTGTCGCCCTTCATCTGTTCCCATTGGGCGGGGGTTGTGGGGTTGGTGCGACAGGCCATGACGGCCTTTCCCCAACGTTCGTCGACCAGCCAGACAGTATAGACACCCTCCGTGCCCGACGCCTCATCGCCCAGGCTCTCCTTGTTTATATAGACGGCATACTGGAAATGGCTGTCGACCTTTTCTGCCGACGGGGGCAGACTGTCGATATCCGTCGCTATCTGCTGATAGGGGGCGAGTCCGCCTGCCTCATCCTCGCCAGAGGGCTCTCCTTCGATCTCTGTGATCACGGAGTCGGGCGTTTCGGACTGCAAGGAATCGGGCACCTCGCGCTCCATGCCCGGCCCGTCGAGCGGCTTGATAAACTTGCAACCCGTCAGGAGGCCGATGGCCAGCACGGCGCCAATGATGATGATGGTTAGCATGATCAGATTTTGTTTCATTGTTTCTGAATTTATAAATAATGTTGCAAAATTACAATTTTTTCTTGAATATGGAATCTTTTTGTTGTTTTTTTTGTAACTTTGCGCCCCAGTGAATCACTGAGGATTCAAAAATGTATGTCAACAATAAATGAACTGTTAGAAACCTTTGCCCCGATCACCTTGGAGCAGATGAGCAGTGTGAAGCTGATGAACCGTACGGATACGAAGTTCGTCACGAATCTTGACAAGCTTCGCCAGCTTCTGACGATGGCCCAGGCGGATTATTATGTGCAGGACATCGATGGCGGGCGCAACCTGGAATACGACACTACTTATTTCGATACCACCGACTTCGCCATGTACTGCCAGCACCAGCATGGACACACCAACCGTCAGAAGATCCGCTTTCGCACCTACTGCGTGAGCGGTTTGCAGTTCATGGAGGTGAAGACCAAGAATAACCACGGGCGCACCAAGAAGAAGCGCATCGAGGTGGGCGACATGGATCTCGCCGACGAAGAGAAGCGCCAGTTTCTGGCCAAGCACCTGCACTATGGCGTCGACACGCTGCAGCCTGCCCTGAACAACCATTTTTCGCGCATCACCTTGGTGAACAAGACGAAAACAGAACGGCTGACCATCGACTCCGGCCTCCGTTTCCACAATATGCAGAACGGTTGCGAACGGGATATGGGCGATCTGGTGATCATCGAACTGAAACGCGACGGACTGGTTTTCTCACCTGTTCTGGAAATGCTCCGACAGTTGAGGATCCATCCCCACGGCTACTCGAAATACTGCATGGGCTCGGCGCTGACTTGTGACGGCCTGCTGCCCGTGAACCGCTTCAAGCGAAAGCTCATTGAGGTGGATAAACTCGTCAATCAACAATACAGATAAATATATGAGTAATTTAAAAGATTTTTTCTCTCCTGATTTTGGAGACACCCTGCTGAGATTCTTTCTCTGCTTCTTCGTGAACTGGATCATTGTCCAATTCCTGTATTTCAAGAAGGCCAAACGCCGTGATTTCTTCTTTACCTTCATGATTATCTCCGTAGCCATCTTCTTCCTGGTCTACCTGATGATGGGTATGGATCGCGGAAAGGCCACGATGGGTGTTGGCCTCGGACTGTTCGGCATCTTCTCGATCATGCGTTATCGTACGGATGCGATGCCTGTACGCGAGATGACCTATCTCTTCGTGGTGGTCTGCCTCTCAGTGGTTCACGCCATGGCCGATGCTTTAGGGGTGAATGCTGCAGGCGTATTGGTGGGCACACCATTTCTCGAGTTGTTGGTAATCGACCTGATTGTCATTGCATCCATTGTCATCTTCGAGCATTCTCTCAAGGTTCAGGCGTCAAAGCTGGTGCAGTATGACCGCATTGACCTGATCAAGCCTGAGCGTAGGGAGGAACTGATAGCCGACCTGGAGGCACGCCTTGGGATTAAGGTGGTGTCCGTGAGGGTAGGTGCCGTGGATTTCCTGCGGGATATGACGGTGCTGCGCGTCTATTACGAAGGCAACGACAGCGGTGATGTGAAGAACATGTTGAAAATCAAGAACTCTGATTATGCGAACGTCTAGCCTTTCTTCCGTCAAGCTGCGCTACCTCGCGGTCTTACTGTTCACTTTTCACTTCTCACTCCTCACTTCTTCTGCCCAGGGTGATGACTTCGGATTCGACTTCTCGCTGGAGGCTCAGAAGAAGATCGACAAGAAATGGTCGGTGAGTCTCGAGGGCGAGTTGCGCACCCGCAATGATGCCAAGACCAACGACCGCTGGAGCGTAGGGCTTGGGGCAGACTATAAGGCTACCAAGTGGCTGAAGGCCTCAGTGGGGTATTATTACCTTTATTATAATAATGAGCGCATCTCGTATTATGAGGCGGACGACGGTGCCGTGGACGATGGCGACGCAGAAGTGGGCGATCCCAAGAAACGTGGCCAGTACTGGCAGGGACGTCATCGTTTTAACGTGTCGCTGACGTTTAGCAAGAAGCTCGTTGGCGACTTCAAGTTCTCGCTTCGTGAGCGCTGGCAGTACACCTATCGTCCTGAATACACCGTCGATGAGCGTTGGAGCTATCTGAAGAATGCCTACGACGGCAAGGAACATACCTATCGGGGTAAGGGCAAGAACGTGTTGCGCAGTCGTCTGCAGGTGGAATACGACAAGAGCAAGATGCCTGTGACACCCTACGCCAGTGTGGAACTGTTCAATGCGAAGTCATTGGAGAAGATCCGTTATCAGGCCGGTGTGGACTGGTCGATAACGAAGCAGCATGCCATTGGCGCCTTCTACCGTTATCAGCACGTCAGCGACAAAGAGGAGGCTGACGAACCCAACCGCCATCTCATAGGCTTAAGTTATAAATTAAAACTATAGGGCGCCGGCAGGCGCCCTATAGTTTTACATGTCCTCGTAAGTGTCGAGGTAGGTGACGTGGGTGACGAGATACTCGTCGACACCATGCTTGCCGTCGGCACCGCCGATACCTGACTTCTTCACGCCAGCATGGAAGCCCTGGATGGCCTCGAAGTGCTCGCGGTTGACGTAGGTCTCGCCGAACTCCAGTTCGCGGCAGGCCTTGACGGCGATGTTCAGGTCCTTGGTGAAGATGGAGGATGCCAGACCATACTCGCAGTCGTTGGCATACTTGATGGCCTCGTCGATATCAGAGAACTCGATCAGCGGGATGACAGGGCCGAAGGTCTCCTCATGGATGATGTCCATATCCTGACGGCAGTCGTCGAGCACAGTAGCGGCATAGAAGTAACCCTTCGTGCCCACGCGATGACCACCGCAGAGCAGCTTGGCACCCTGCTTGATGGCGCGCTCCACCTTCTCAGTGACGCTCTCCAGGGCGCGGGCCTCTACCAACGGACCCATGTCGATGCTCTCGTCGGCGCAGACATCGCCCACCTTCACCTTCGACATCTTGTCGACGAGGATCTTCGTGAATGCGTCCTTGACCTCCTTCTGTACATACACACGCTCGGCATTGTTACAGATCTGACCGTTGTTGCCAATACGGCTGTCGACGATCCACTGGGCTGCACGCTCCAGGTCGGCATCCTTGCAGACGATGGCGGGTGCCTTGCCGCCCAACTCGAGCGATACCTTGGTGATATTCTTCGAGGCAGCAGCCATGATGCTCTCGCCGGCACCTACGGAACCTGTGACACTGACAATGTCGATCTTGGGTGAGCCAGCCATCTCGTTGCCGATGACGGAGCCCTTACCCGTTACGATGTTGATGACGCCAGCGGGCAGACCTGTCTCAGCGACGACCTTGGCGAACTCGGTGCAGTTCTCAGGTGTGAGCTGTGAGGGCTTGATGACGATGGTACAGCCGGCAATCAGCGCGGCACCAGCCTTACGGGCGATGAGGAAGAACGGGAAGTTCCAGGGCAGGATGCCTGCCACGACGCCGATGGGTTTCTTAGTGAGCAGGATGGTCTCGTTGGGACGGTCGCTGGGGATGATCTCACCCTCGATATGACGGGCGAAGGTGGCCATATACTCGAAATAGGCGATGGTGGCGCCCACCTCGATGGCAGCCCATGTGCGTGTCTTTCCCTGCTCGCGCATGATGATCTCCGTGAACTCCTTCTCACGCTTCTTGATACCCTCGGCCATCTTCAGCAGATACTGCGCACGCTCGATGGCGGGCGTCTTGCCCCAGGCCTTCTGGGCAGCGCGGGCAGCGTCGAGGGCACGGTTCACATCCGCGATGGTGCCTTCAGGCTGGCGCGAAATCACTTCCTCTGTGGAGGGGTTTAACACTTCAATCCATTTGCCGTCGCTGCTCTCGCAGAACTGGCCATTGATAAACATCTTCAGATCTTTCATATACGTTTCGTTTTAGTTTAGAGAAGTTTGTTGGTGCAAATATAGTGAAAAAACGCGGAGACGACAAGCCAGAGTGATTAAATAATCTTAAATTCAGCATTTCTTGTGAATAATTGTGTATCTTTGCGCACTCTTATTGCGTCAAACGGACGACTTAATATAAATAACTTAAGAATATGAAGAAGATTTTAACAGCATCCTGCCTGATGATGGCCATGACAGCCATGGGGCAGAATTTTACACAGAACCTCGACCCCTCCGTGCGTCCTGGTGATGATTTCTATGAGTATGCAGCCGGCGGATGGATGAAAACCCATCCCCTCGATGCGGAGCACACGAACAACGGTGCCTTCATCGACCTGTATGACGAGAACCAGAAGCAGATTCAGGAACTGATCCTGCAGTATGCCAATACACCTCAGGAGAAGGGTACACTGGGTCAGAAGATCGGCTCGCTCTACAATCTGATGATGGACAGCGTGCGCCTGAACCGTGAGGGCTGGACACCGCTGAAGCCGACCCTTGAGGCCATCGCTGCTGTCAAGGACCGTCGTGAGTATCAGCTGGTCTGTGCCAAGCTCGATCGCAAGGGTGAGAATACACTGATGTTCAGTGTGGGCGTGGGCTCTGACATGCGTAATGCCTCGATGAACCTTGTTGGCATCGGACAGGGTGGACTCGGCTTGGGCACGAAGGACTATTATCTGAACGATGACGAGCAGACCGTCCGTATCCGCGAGGCTTACAAGACCTATATGACCAACCTCTTCGAGCTCGTGGGCAATGATGAGGCTATGGCCAAGAAGAAAATGGAAGCCGTGATGGCCATCGAGACGCGTATCGCCAAGGCCAGTAAGAGCACTGTGGAGCTGCGTGATATCAATGAGAACTACCACAAGATGCCCTACACCCAGCTGGTGATGGACTTTCCTGGTCTCGACTGGGGTAATATATTCCTGATTTGCGGATTCCCTGCATTCGATTTCATTGACGTAGGGCAGCCTGAGGCCATCCACGAGGTGGAGAAGATCCTGGCTGAGACGGCTCTTGACGACCTGAAGGCCTATGCCGAGATCAAGGTTATCTCAGGTGCCAGCAGTCAACTGAGCGATGCATTCCGTGCTGAGGCATTCAAGTTGAGTTCCGTGATGAATGGTAGTCAGCAGGACCGTCCCCGTTGGAAGCGTGCCGTGAGTCTCGTTAGTAGCATCATGGGTGAGGCCATCGGCAAACTCTATGTCGAGAAGTATTTCCCTGCTTCAAGTAAGGAGCGCATGCTCGACCTGGTGCACAACCTG